>Ga0326727_10000204_pt1 | contig 255531 bp, 231 predicted proteins | sample MB2enrmetagenome_FD_207643 | JGI IMG/M metagenome (GOLD analysis project Ga0326727, IMG submission 207643) | Lab enriched peat soil microbial communities from McLean, Ithaca, NY, United States - MB29MY | ecosystem: Environmental > Terrestrial > Soil > Wetlands > Peat | place: USA: New York...
GGCGTCGGGGATGCCGTCGTGGTCGCGGTCCGCCGGCGGGGGCGGGCAGCCGTTGGTCTTCGGATCGTCGGTCCTGACGCCCGGCACGTCGGGGCACGCGTCCTCGGCGTCGGGGATGCCGTCGTGATCGCGATCGGAGGGCGCACTGTTGACGGGGGGCGACCACTCGACGGAGAGCAGCTCGCGCGTGAACGCGGTGCCCGGCCCGCCCGTCAGGCCCGCGCCGGCGCTCAGGCCGAAGCGCAGGCCGTTTGAGAGGAAGAGGTGGCCCCCGATGAGGCCCTCGAAGATGCTCGCGTCCCGGACGAACGACTCGCCGTGGTCCGTGACGGTGCTGCCGTACACCTCGGGCCCGATGAGCACCATCCGGTCGGCGAGGCGGACACCGACGGCCGCGCCGGTCGTCAGCTCGCTGCCCACGAGGTAGCCCGCCGCGCCGGCGCCGGCGCCGCGGAACTGCCAGCCGACGCGGGCGGAGTAGGCGATAGGCCCGACGTCGCCGGCCACCTGCACCCGCGGCATCACGCGCGTCTGGCTGTCGCTCATGTACGCGCCCTGGTCGCCCGTCGGCAGCCACACCTGGGCGCCGATGGCGGCGGTGAAGGGATCCCCGTAGACGCCGATCAGCCGCACGTCCGCGCCGAGGCGGATGTCGCCGAGCGCCTGCCCGACCGTGGGCGCCGGCAGGGTCGCGCTGCCGAGGGTCGCGGTCGTCCCGTCGCCGAGCAACAGCACCGGCACGTTCAGGCCGAGGCGGAGTCGGTCGAACAGCACCAGGCTCGCGCCCGGGTCGATGACGAAGAAGTTTCTCACCACCGCGGTCCCGAGGCTCTCGTCCGGGTTGCGGATCGACAGCTGCCGGTAGCTGTAGTCGGCCGTGATGCCGAACGACGGCCGCACCGTGCCGCGCAGGTCGAGCGAGTCGGCCGAGAGCCAGTCGCTGCCGCGCTCCGCGGGCTCGTACGGGTCGATGGCGTAGCTCGCGGACTGCGCGTTTGAGCTCCGCGACGTGGTGAGTACCGAGAGCGCTGCGAGAGCACCCACGGCGCTGAAGGAGAAAAGTGTCCCGGTTCGCATGGTCAGGCCGCGGTGCACAAGCAAGACCGGCGCCAGGCTCCACCTCGCAGTCGGATGTGGCTCGGCTGAGAGGTGCGGCGAGCACACGTGCCTCGAACGTTGAGATTCTTGACGTAGCTTCGCCGCAAAGTTGATGCGTCGATACAGCACCCTTCATCCGCCCCCCTGCATGTGCAGTCGCGCGAGCTCGAGCAGCCTCGCGGGGTGGAACGGCTTCGGCAGCACGGCGGTGACGCCCGGCACGCGCCCGGTGAGCTCGGCGGCGTCGAGATCGCCGGACACGACCAGGAAGGGGATGCACTTCTCCATGCGCTCGAGCACCTCGAGCCCGCTCAGCGCGGGCATCCGGTGGTCGCAGACCACGGCCGCCACGTCGTTGTCCCGGATGAAGCGGAGCGCCTCGTGCGGGTCGGTGAACGTCTCCACGGAAGCGCCCGTCTCCCGGAGCACGGACCCGAGGATCCGGCAGATGGCCGGCTCGTCGTCGATGCAGACGATGACGCCGCTCATGGCGTCGCCGCCGGCAGGCGCACGACGAAGCGCGTGCTGGGCGCCCCGGGGTCGCAGGTCAGGGTGCCGCCGTGGCTCTCGACGATGCTGCGGCTGATGCTCAGGCCCAGGCCCGTGCCCTCGCCGACCTTCTTGGTCGTGAAGAACGGGCGGAAGATGCGCTCCGCGACCTCGGGCGGGATGCGCGGACCCGAGTCCTCCACCAGGACGGTCACCCACCCCGGCTCGGGCCCGTCGGTGGCCGTGACGCGGATCCACGGCTCGGTCGACGGGCCGGCGGCGTCGAACGCGTTGTTCAGCAGGTTCACGAAGACCTGCGACATCTCGATGGCGTCCGCCTCGATCCGCGCCGTCGTGCGGATGTCGCGGGTGACGCTCACGCCCCGGGTGCGCACCCGCGCGCCGCACAGGTTCAGCGCGTCCGCGATGACCTCGTCCACGCCGACCTCGGCCCGGGCATCGCCGCCGCTCTGCCTCGAGAACTTGCGCAGGCCGTGGACGATCTTCCCCGCGCGCTCGGTCGCCTCGGTGATGGCGTCGAGCGCCTCCTGCACCGCCCCGGTGTCGCCGCGCGCGATCGCGCCCCGCAGCGTGTAGGCGTAGCCGCCGATGATGGACAGCGGGTTGTTGATCTCGTGCGCGATGCCGGCCGCCATCTCGCCCACCATCGCCAGCTTCGAGGCGTGGATGGCCTTGAGCCGCTCCTCCTCGATCCGCGCCTCGAGCGCGCGCTGGCCGGTCAGGTCCTCGATGAGCGACCAGATGCACTGGGTGCCGTTTCGCTCGACCAGGAAGCCGTTCAGCCGCACCGGCACCGGGCGCCCGTCCTTGCGGATGAACTCCTTCTCGTAGGGTCCGTAGCGCCCGGTCGTCCTCAGGCTCTCGATCTGCGCGGCCTCGTCGGCGTCGTACTTCCTCGGCGTGAGCTGCCAGTAGGTCAGCCCGCCGTCGGCCTCCTCCCGCGAGTAGCCGATGATGTCGAGGAAGGCGGGGTTCGACTCGAGCCACAGGCCCTCCAGCGTGCAGAGGTTGAGGCCCACGGTGCTGCGCTCGAACAGATCGCGGATGAGGCTCTCGCGCTCTCCGAGGCGCCGCTGGGTCTGGATCTGCTCGGTGATGTTCTCGGCGTAGATGACGACGCCCCCGACCGACTCGTCGGCCTCGCGCCAGGGGGCGACGACCCAGCGGAGGAACTCCTCGCCTCCGTCGGCGCGCACGAACACGTCGAGGTCCCGCCGCTCGGTCGCGCCCGCCAGGCAGCGCCGGTGGATGTCTCGCCACGCCTCGGGGATCTCCGGGAAGACCTCGTAGTGGCTCCGGCCGATGAGCTCCCGGTCGTCGTGGTAGCCGTGCGTCGTCACCCAGCTGTCGTTGTGGGCGATGTACTTCATGTCGCGGTCGAACACGGCTGCGGCGAGGGGCAGCGTGCGCACGACCTCGGCGAAGAGCCGGTGCGTGGCCGAGATGGGCAGGCTGACGTGCTTCACCGGCTCTACCCCCGTGGGTATGGGTCATCGTACGCCCCGGGTCGACCGGGGCCAACGCCCGTGAACCCCGGGCCCGCGCCGACGTACACTCGCGCCATGTCCGAATGGTTCTACAAGGCGAAGAACACGAAGCTGGATCACGCGGGCACGCTCATGCTCGCCAGCCGCGGCTTCCTGTGCAGGTCGGCGTACACGCGCGAGCACGCCTGGGTGGCGCACGTCCAGGACGTGGCCTTCGGCGACGTGCTCCACTTCTACTTCGTCGATCGCGGTCCGCGGCCGGTCGGCGCCTTCGAGGTGATACGGCGTGAAGCCTTCAAGATCGCCAAGGACAAGCCCACGGCGGACGACTTCGCCGGCCCGGTCCCCGGGTGCGCGCTCTACGAGGTCATCGACCCGAGCTTCATCGTGAAGCTCGACCCCCACGGAGCCTACCAGCCCGACCCGAAGCTCCAGAAGTACACCGGCTGGCTGCTCCACAAGGTCGGCCCGGCGGCCGCCGCCCCGGCGAAGTTCCTCGCCGAGCAACCGGTGCTGGTGAAGCGGTAGCTTCGTGGTAAAGGCTGCGCCGTCCCACAGACGGAGGCGATCGTGACGAGGATGAAGGTGACGGCGGCCCAGGTGATGACGGGCAACGTGCTGACGGTGAGGGCCGACTGGCCCGTGAACCAGCTGGTCGACTTCCTCGCGGACCACGCCATCTCGGGGGCGCCGGTCGTCTCCAGCGGACAGGAGCCCATCGGCGTCGTGTCGCTCACCGACGTGGCCCGCATGGGCGCGCTGGGCGAGAAGGACAAGAGCGACGTCCCCGCCTTCTACCGCCACGACCTCGCCCGGTTCATCGCGCGCGACGAGATGCACGGGCTCCACGTGACGGCGGAGTCGCAGACCACGGTGGGCGACATCATGACGCCGATGGTCTTCAGCGTGACCGAGGACGCGTCGGTGCAGGAGGTGGCGGAGGCGATGCTCACGGGCCGCATTCACCGCGTCTTCGTCACGCGGGACGGGAAGCTCGTGGGCATCATCTCGGCGATGGACCTGCTCCCCCTCGTGCGCGACCTGTAGAGGCACGGGCAGCCTTCGCGGAGCGAGGCGCAGCGCTCGAGGTCCGCGCCTTGACAGGTGACCAATCAGTCACCTATAGAGAACGGCGTGGACGAGGTCTTCAAGGCGCTGGCGGACGCCAGTCGAAGGCGCCTGCTCGACAAGCTCTTCCGGCGCGACGGGCAGACGCTCGGCGAGCTCGAGGCGCACCTGCCGGGGATGACCCGGTTCGGGGTCATGAAGCACCTCGCCGTCCTGGAGGAGGCGGGGCTCGTCACCACCCGCAAGGTGGGCCGCGAGAAGCTGCACTACCTCAACCCCGTCCCCATCCGGCGGGTCTTCGACCGCTGGACCAGCAAGTACGCCAGGCCGTTCACCCGCGCCCTGGCCGACCTCAAACGCAACCTCGAAGGAGACGCCATGAGCCCCAAGCACGTCTACGAGATCTACATCCGCACCACGCCGCAGAAGCTCTGGGACGCCATCACCCGGCCCGAGTTCACGCGCCAGTACTTCTACGGGTCCTCCGTGAAGTCGGACTGGAAGGTCGGCTCGCCCGTCGCGCACCTCGGCGAGGACGAGAAGCCGATGCTGGAGGGGGTCGTCGTCGAGATCGATCCTCCGCGCCGTCTGGTGACGACGTTCGCCGCGAAGTTCAGCCGCGACGGCGACGTCAGCCACGACCGTCCGTCGCGGGTCACGTGGGAGATCGAGCCGCGCGGCGAGGTGTGCAAGCTCACGCTGGTCCACGACGACTTCGACCACGAGACCGCGACCTACAAGAGCGTCGGGAACGGGTGGAACCCCGTCCTGTCGGGCCTCAAGACGCTGCTCGAGACGGGCAAGCCGCTGGTGATCGCGCCGAGCGCCGCGTAGTCGCTCTCCGCGGGCGGTTGATCCGCGCCTGGGTCGCGCGTTGAATACCCCGGTGCTCTCGAGAACCGCCCTCCTCGCCGTCGTCGCGGCCGCCTCGTTCGGCTGCGCCGAGGCGCCGCCCCCGCAGAGCCCCGCCCCGCCGCCTGCCCTGCACAGCCCGTTCACGGGCTTCGCCAGCGCGCGCTACCGCGATCCCAAGTGGTGGCTCTGCCTGCCCGGACGGGCCGACACCTGCGCCGCGGACCTCGAGGCCACCGAGCTGCGCCCCGACAACTCGCGCGTCGAGGTCCGCGACACGGTGGCGCCCGGGGCCGACCAGATCGACTGCTTCTTCGTCTATCCCACCGTCGACATGCGCGCGTGGCCGGCCAACCACGAGAACTTCGACGACCTCGCGCCCATCGCCTCGACGACCATCCGCCAGGCCGCGCGCTTCCGCAACGCGTGCCGCCTCTTCGTCCCGCTCTACCGGCAGACCACCTTCGGCTCGTACTTCCAGAGCGAGGCGACCCGCCGCCCCTACCGCGAGGTCGCCGTCTCCGACGTGGTGGACGCGTTCCTGCACTACATGGGGCAGTACAACCAGGGCCACAAGGTCGTGCTCATCGGCCACTCCCAGGGCGCGGAGATGGTCATCGAGCTCTTGCACCGCTTCTTCGATCACGATCCGCTGATGCGCGAGCGGCTGCTGCTCGCGATGCCGATCGGCTGGGGCATGGACGTCGCGCCCGGACAGACCACCGGCGGCACCTTCGAGAACCTCCCGGCGTGCACCCACCACGGCGAGACCGGGTGCGTCATCGGGTATCGCTCGTACGCGGCCGGGGAGCCGGTCGACGTCGGGCGCGCCGTGCCCTCCCCGGGGCACGAGTCGCTGTGCGTGAACCCCGCCGAGCTCGCGCACGGCACGGCGGTGTTCTCGCGCTCCTTCTTCCACAAGCCGCCACCCCCGTTCTCGCTCGTGGGCATGGACGGGATGCGGACCCCCTTCGTGATGATGCGCGACTTCTACAGCGGCCAGTGCGTGAACGCCGGCAACGGGCTGCGCTACTTCGCCATCGCCGTGACGCCCGGCCCCGGCGACCGCCGCGTGAGCCCGGTGAACCTCTCGCTGCCGCTGCTGCACGGCGTGCTCGGGTACCACCTGCTGGACATGCAGTTCCCGCAGGGCGACCTGGTGGATCTGGTGGCCGAGCGCGCGGCGATGGTGGCGGCCGGTCAGCCCACCGGTTCGGCCCACACCGCGACGCCGTAGGCCAGCACCTCGGTCAGGTTGCGCTGGCCCACGCCGATCTCCGTCGCGTCGTAGCGCATGCCGATGACGCCGTTCGCGCCCATGTGCGCGGCGTGCTGCAGCATGGCCACGAAGGCGTCGCTGCGCGCCTTCTCGCACATCTGGATCATGGTGTCGACGTTGCCGCCGCCCAGCGCCTCGAACGAGGCCACGAAGCTGCCGCCGAAGCCGGGCGAGCGGACGACAAGACCGCGGACGATGCCGAAGCTCCGCGCGACGCGGAAGCAGGGGATCTCGAAGCCGACGGTGACCATGGCGGGGTGAATGGGCCAGCCGGGCGCGGGCGGTAGGTTGGGCGGGTGATTGCCGGGCGGGGGCATGGGTTGCATGGGGGCGATGGTACTGTAGGGACGCGGGCCCGCGCGATGCTCCACACCGATCTCCAGCTGGCCCCGGCGCGCGTCGAGGTCGGGCGGCGGCCCGACGGGACCCTCGTCCTGCGCTCGCCGGTGCCGCTCGGGGAGCACGCGCGCTGCGTCGGCGACTGGCTCGTGGCGTGGGCGCGGCGCGCGCCGGAGCGTGTGCTGCTCGCGGAGCGCGACGGGGCGGGCGGCTGGCGTCGGGTCACCTACGCGCAGGCCCTCGACGCCGCCGTGCGCGTCGGCGCGGCGCTGCTGGCGCGCGGCCTCGGCCCCGGACGCCCGGTGGCGATCCTGTCGGACAACGGCGTCGATCACGCGCTGGTCACGCTGGGGGCGATGCACGTCGGCGTCCCGGCCGCCCCCGTCTCGCCGGCCTACTCGCTGCTGTCGCGGGACTTCGGCAAGCTGCGGGCCATCTTCGAGCTGGTCGAGCCGGGGCTCGTGTTCGTCGCCGGCGCGGACCCCGGGAGGTTCGCGCCCGCCCTCGCCGCCGTCGGCGCGCGCGCGACGCCGCTCGCCGAGCTGCTCGAGGAGGCGCCCGGCCCGCGCGTCGACCAGGCCTTCGCGGCGGTGGGCCGCGACACCGTGGCCAAGCTCCTCTTCACGTCCGGCTCCACCGGCTCGCCCAAGGGCGTCATCAACACGCAGCGCATGCTCTGCTCGAGCCAGGAGGGCCTCGCGCTGGGCTGGCCTTTCCTCGAGACGCGGCCCCCGGTCGTGGTCGACTGGCTGCCCTGGAGCCACACCTTCGGCGGCAATCACAACTTCAACCTGGTGCTGCGCAACGGCGGCACCCTCTACGTCGACGACGGCAAGCCCGCGCCCGGCCTCATCGAGCGCACCGTGCGCAACCTGACCGAGGTGTCGCCCACGGCGTACTTCAACGTCCCGCGCGGGTTCGACCTGCTCCTGCCCTACCTCGAGGCCGACGGCGCGCTCCGCGCCAGCTTCTTCCGCGAGCTCGACGTGCTCTTCTACGCGGCGGCGGCCCTCCCGCCGAACCTCTGGGCGCGCCTCGAGAGGCTCGCGCACGACGAGCGCGGCGGGCGGCTGGCGATGTTCTCGGCGTGGGGTGCGACCGAGACCTCGCCGCTCGCCACGCAGGTCCACTTCGCCATCGACCGCGCCGGCGTGGTCGGGCTCCCCATCGCCGGGTGCGAGCTCAAGCTGGTCCCCTCCGCCGGCAAGCTCGAGGTGCGCGTGCGCGGCCCCAACGTGACCCCGGGCTACGTGAAGCGCCCCGACCTCACGCGCGCGGCCTTCGACGAGGAGGGCTTCTACCGGACGGGCGACGCCATGAAGCTCGCCGATCCGGAGCGGCCCGAGCGCGGGGTGGTGTTCGACGGGCGCGTGGCCGAGGACTTCAAGCTGACCACCGGCACCTGGGTGCACGCCGGCGCGGTGCGGACGAAGCTCATCGCGGCGGCGGACCCGGTGGTGCAGGACGCGGTGATCACGGGTCACGACCGCGACGAGGTGGGGGCCCTCCTCTTCCTGACGCCCCAGGCGCGGGCGCAGCCCGCCGGGGCGGTCAGGGCGCGGCTGCGCGAGGCCCTCGAGGCGCTGGCGCTGGAGCCCGGCGGGAGCTCGATGCGCCCTCGCCGCCTGCTCGTGCTGGACGAGCCCCCGTCGCTGGACGACGGGGAGATCACCGACAAGGGCTACATCAACCAGCGCGCGGTCCTCGAGCGGCGCGGGTCAGCCGTGGAGGAGCTCTACCGCGGCGGTCCTGACGTGATCGTGGCGTGATCGGCCGGCGCGCCTCCCGGGAAAGGCGTAGGGTCTTGCGATGAGTAACCCGGAGCGGAACGACGAGGTCTGCGGCGTCTGCGGCGGTGACAGACGCATCGGCAACTCGTTCGGCCTCACGACCACGTGTCCGAGTTGCCATGGCAGCGGCCGCCGCGCCGAGGCGCACGGCTTCCACGACGTCACCAAGACCAAGCCCTCTCACCACCGCCAGCCCAACAAGGTCGCGGTGGCGGAGAAGGTCACCTGGCCCGCGACGTTCGAGGGCGGGGCGCTGGCCACCGAGGTGAAGAACTGCGGCTCGGCGACCGAGGACACCAAGGCCAAGTTGATCCGCGAGATCATCGACTACGAGCAGAGCCACGGCACCTGCACGCAGACCTTCATCAAGAAGATCCGCAAGCAGGTCCGGCCGCGCGCGTGAGCGCCCGGTCGGCGGCGCCTCACGGCACGGCCTTCACCGTCCACTTCTTGCCCTCCCGCGCCTCGTAGACCGTCCGCCCGGGGAACGCCGCGGCGATGGCCTCGACCCCCGTCGTCGCCGCCGGCGACACGTACAGCACCGGTCGATCGAAGAACGGCCCGTTGCGCGCGTACCGGGTCGGGTACTCCGCGCGCACCACGACCACCCCCTCGCGGATGCCGCTCGCCGCGACGGCCTGCTCGAGCCCCTCGCGGACCCAGAGCTGCGGTGTGCGCTCGACGAGGATCGCGCCGAGCTGGATCACCGTGAGCCCCCAGACCGTGGCGCCGAGGACGCGGAGCGCGACCCGGCCGAGCCTCTGCCCGAGCAGCTCGGCGGCGGCGCGCCAGCCCGGCGCCGCGAGCAGCGCCAGCGGGAGCAGCGGGATGGTCAGGTAGCGCGGACGGGCGCCGTCGTCGGTGCCGCCGATGGTGACGAAGAGCGACACCCCGAAGAGGACGATGAGCGCCGCGGAGAAGCGCCTCGCGCCCTGCGCGCGGGGCTCGTCGCGCAGCGCGACCCAGCCGAGGGCGGCGAGGAGCGCCGACCCGGGCACCGTCCAGTCGACCAGGAAGGCCCGGAGGATGTCGAGGTGGTGCCAGGTCTGCTCGCCGTCCACCAGGTTGGCCAGCGACAGCGCGGCCCCTCCCGTGTGCGCTCCGTAGATGGCGCGGAACGTCGGCTCGTAGGCGGCGTAGCCGTCGGCCAGCGGGGAGCTGAACTGGGCGTTCTGGTAGGCGAGGTGCAGCACGGCGAACGGCACGACGCCCGCGAGGGCGAGCGCGACCGGCCGCGCGGAGCGAAGCACCAGCAGGGCGGCGCCGAAGAGCGCGGCGTCCAGCGGGCGCGTCACCAGGGTGCAGCCCATCGCCGCGCCCGCGAGCACCATGCGCCAGTTCCCTCCGTCCTGCGTGAAGGCCACCACCAGCGCGAAGGCGACGGCGAGCCACATGGTCGCGGCCGTGTGCGAGTAGAAGGTCGCCGCCTGGAAGGCGAAGAGCGGCGCCGCCCCCAGCATGGCCACGGCCAGCATGGTGTCTCGCCGGGGGAGCACGCGCCGCGCCGTCCAGGCCATGGCCAGCAGGGCGATGCCGCCCTCGATCGGCGTCACCAGCCAGGGCACGCCGGCCCGCATCCCGAGCGCCAGCAGCGCCGACGTCCCCGGCGGGTACTTGCTGCACACCCAGGGCTCGAAGATCACGTGATCGACGCGCAGGAGCTCCGGGTGCGGCGGCGTCGGCGCGTGCAGCATCCCCCGCGCGAAGAGCTCGGCCTGGAGGAAGTACGAGTACTCGTCGCCCGAGAAGGGGAACGCGTGCAGGGCGACGCGCGCGAACACCGCGTAGAACGCGGCGAACAGGACCACGAGCAGGAGCCACCAGGAGGCTGCGGTACGGGAGGGCACGTGGCTATCCGGGCTGAGCGGGCGAAGAAGGATGCACGATGGTGTACATCCAGGCCGAGCCGACGTGGCTGAGCAGACGCAGGTGAGGCGCCATCAGGTCCTGGCCGTAGGTGGCCGGACCGACCATGAGAACGTAGTCGTACCGATCGATGACCTCCTCGAGCGCCTGCTTGCGGGCGGCGAGCGCGGCGCTGCAACTCGTCTGGTCGTCGTGCACGAACCACCGGAGGGGCGAGTCCGGGGGGGAGCAGGGGCGCCAGACGTCGTTCCACATCTCGAAGCCCGACCAGGGGAGCACGCCGGTCCGCGGATCGGGCACGCCCGGACGGAAGCTGAGCGTCCGGAAGCGCTCGCCCCCCATGCGCGGCTTGCCCGCCGCGAACACCTGCGACGCCACGGCGTCGTGCGCGACCACCAGCTCCGCCCACGAGGCGCCGGTCGGCTGCGGTCCGAGCACGCTGACGTTGAAGTCCATCGGAACGAGCTTCGCGCCCCGCGGGAGAGAGACCCCCACGTCGAGTACGTCCTGCATCTGCTGGCTGGCGCGGCGGATGCTGGGCCACTGGATCGCCAGCACGGCGCCGGCGAGCGCGGGCCCCAGCACGAGCAGGCGGCGCGCGGCGCGCGGCGGGAGCTCGGCGGCCGCCGGCAGGAGCAGCAGTCCGTAGAGGAGGAACCGCGCGGAGCAGTAGTACCAGCCCGCCAGCGTGCCCGGCATGACGACGTACAGCGCGAGGAGCGCCGCCACCACGCGCCCGACCGCCGCCTCGGCGCCCGAGCGGTGAGGCGGGTGGGCGCGGAGGGCGCGGTACGCGAAGAAGAACAGGACGACCAGCGCGGCGACGCGCGGCACGAGCTCGAAGGGGGAGTAGGCGATGTTGTACTCGAAGGCCGCGCCGACGACGCTCAGCGGGTCCGAGAAGTGCGTCTCGGGCGGGGTGACCGACGCCTGGGGCGGAGCGGGGGCCGCGAGGTATCCGCCCACGAGGAAGACCGCGGCGGGACCGACGACCAGCAGGACGCGCAGCCAGGTCGTCCGGCGGAGAAGGCTCTTCCACTCGAGCAGGAGCAGGACCAGTCCGGTCATGAGCGCCACCACCGGGTGCCACCAGACGCAGAGGAGGTAGGCCACGGACGCGAGCCCGTGGCGCAGGCGGATGCCGGTGTCCGCGCCGGACGGCTCCCAGGCGAGCGCGAGGGTGACGACGCCGAGCCCCATCGCCAGCTGGAAGGACAGGAACCCCATCGCGAAGGCCCAGCCGAGGACGAGCGGCAGCGCCAGCATCGCGTTCACGGCGCGCCGGGGGACGGCGTGCCGCGTGAAGAGGAGCACCGAGAGCGGCAGCACCAGGAGCGTCAGGCTGACCAGGCACTTCTCGGCGATCGGGAGCGGGACGAAGCGCGCCGCGACGGCCAGGACGGTGTAGAGGGCCGTCGAGGGCGTGAGCCCGGTCTGCACCGACCAGTACGCGGGAAAGGGCGAGCCGGGCTCGGTGTAGGTCGCGAGCACGTGCGCGACCGCCAGGTGGTTCGGTCCGTCCTGCGAGGGCCAGTGCCGGACCGTCCAGGGGACGAGCGCCAGCGCCAGGACCGAGAGGCCGAACACCTGGCTGTGCCGGCGCGACCACGCCGGGGTCTCTGCTGCGTCCACCATGCTCACACGAGCTCGATCGACAGGAGCCTCGCCGGGGGCGGGTCCGGATCCCGGGTCCACAGCACGGTGGCCACGACGTTGGGGGAGGTGAGCGCCTGGTACCGGATGACGACATCGGCCACGTACTCGTCGCCCCGGCGCTCGGCCGTGTAGATCGCCCCGTTCACGTAGACCTTCACGCTCGGGGCGGTCATGCCCTCGGTGTGCACGTGCAGCGCATAGCGTGTGTCCTCCTTGGGGGGGACCCCGAGATAGACGTTGGTGAACGTCGCCACCCGGCACTCGTCTCGCCATCCCAGCCCGTTGTTGTACGGCACCTTGGGGTGATCTCCGCAGGAGAGCCTCGAGGGCAGCGGCCCGTCGACGCCCCAGCGCGAGGCGCGGAACTCTTCCCACATCGAGGCGCTCTCGCCTGGCGACAGCACGTCGGCCCGCCCCCTCCCGTTGGGCCCTCCGCTCGACCACTCCCAGGGCACGAGGAACCGCGCGAGCGCGACGAACCCGACCCAGAACATGATCTTCGCCATGCGCGGGTCCACCCGCAGGGCGGTGGGCGGGAGCGTCCGCACGTAGTCGACAGCCGCCAGGACGATGAGCGGCCAGAAGTCGGCGACGTAGCGCCACGCGAAGCCCTCGCCGCGGCGGACGAAGGCCGCGAAGAGGAGCGCGAAGGCGATGTACGGAACCCACAGGGACAGCCGCCGCTCGCGGCGCCGGACCAGGCCGTAGATCATCCCGCAGAGGAGCACGAGCACCGCGGGGCCGAAGTACGGCTCACGCGTGCTGTCGCGCTCCTCGAAGTCGAAGTGGCACGTCCTCATCCACTCGCAGCTCGGCGTGCGCCACACGTAGACGAAGAAGGCGCCGAAGAGCCGGCCCGCGGCCTGCAGCGCGTGCCAGGGAGAGTCCGCGCAGGTGGTCCCGAACCGCAGCAGCGGCATCTCGTACTCCCAGGCGGGGTTGGAGTTCTGGAACCCCAGCCCGACGACCGACCCGCTCTTCACGAAGTTGCCGTACAGCCAGAAGGCGACGAAGGGCGCGAGGACGGCGCCGAACAGGAGCGTCTTCTTCGGCCGGCGCGCGAGCAGCACGAGGGCTCCCCAGACCGCGACGTAGAGCAGCCCGATGGGCCGGACGAGGAGGCCTATCCCCGACGCGATCGCCATCAGCGAGACCATGGAAGCGCTCCACGAGCGGAGCGCGAAGAGGTACGCGCCCAGCGCCACCAGCTCGGCGACCGTCATGTACGCGAGGGTCTCCTCGTAGACGACGAAGCGCGTCTCCATCAGCGGGAAGAGGGTGACGTGGAGCACCATCCAGGTGGCGGCCCACGAGACGGCCATGCGCGTCCCGGGCGACGCCGTGATCGCGGGCTGCATCGCGAGCAGCCGGTCGAACGCCGCCCAGAGGAACGGCAGCATCGGAGCCAGGTAGAGAAAGTAGATGGCGCGGTCGGGGAAGAAACCCTGGAGGAGGTGCGTCGCGCGCGCGAGCGCATGGAACGGGAGCTGGAGGAGGGGAACGCCGAAGCCCCAGTTGGTGTAGACGGCGCCGTTGAAGACCTGCTCGTCGTGGCCCGCGAGCAGGACGTGGCCGCGGAGCCGCAGCGTGCCCGTGAGCATCGCCATGGACGTGAACCGGTGCGCGTCGAACTTCTCGAACGACCAGATCTTGCCGTACATGCAGACCCAGGCCGCGAGCAGCAGGGCGCACGTCCCCGCGAGCCACCGGTACCTCGGCGGGATGCGCGCGATGAGTCCAGCCAGCATGGCGTGCCGCCTCGACTATCACGCGGGAACGCCGGGCGGGGAACCTCTCGGCGCGCTCAACCCGAGTACGGCACGATGTCCTTCGAGCCCTGGGCTCGATCGTGGATGGAGTTGACGGCGTCCATCGCCGAGTCGCGGAGCTGCTCGTCGATGAGCGACTGCGGCGCAGGCAGGCCGGGCCGGAGCAGCACGTCGAACTTGAGCACCGTCCACTCGGCGCCGGCAGCGCGCATCGTCCAGATGGCGGCGGAGTCGTCGATGTTGCCCTTGCCGTGCACCATCTGCCCTTCGAGGACCTCGGCGCCCTGGGACTCGACCCGCAGCGGCGCGAAGCGCGTGACGTTCCAGAACTTGATGGTGTTGTTCATCACGCCCATCTGAAGGTAGACGTCGGTCGAGCCGTCGGGACCGTGGCCCACCACGCGCGACGTCGTGATGCTGCTGGCGAGCTCGCGGTAGCGCGGGAAGTCGAGGACGAGCCGGCGGACGGTGGCCACCGGTGCGTGCACGAGCGTCTCGGCGTGGCCGAAGCGCTCGCTGTGACCGGGGGGTGTCCAGTTCCACTTGAGGGCATGCCCGACGGAGGCAATCCGTGCGGCGTCGGGATCGAGAGCGGGAGCGGCGGCGGGGGCAGGGGCGTCGGCGCTCGCGGGGGCGACCGCCGCGAGGGTGCCCAGCGCCACCAGCGAAGCTGCAAAGCGGATGAAGGTACTGCGCATGCCGTCTCTCCTACGCACAGGCCGTGCCCTCTCTCCCCCCGCGAAGTTGCGCGAAACTTCCAGCCAAAAATTTGCCCCCGGACCATGTGACTCCGATTCACACGTGCCTCGAAGTCACACGTTGCGCCCCCCCGCGGACCACAGATGCTGCGCAGTTGCGGACGCAGCCAAAGGCCCAGAAATTCCGCAGCAATCTTCTTCGACCGAGCATCCAAGGGTGCTAGACACGCTGGCTCGCGCATTGCCTAGCGCCCCCCCGTGATCCTCTTCCCCAACGGGACGCCTTCGACTCGAGCATGACGACGAACTTCACCGACGAGTCCAGCCCGCTGCTCGACGTGCACCACGTCCTGCCGGCGGATGGGCGTGTGGAGTCGCGGGCCGAGCCGAACTACCGCGCCCTGGCGATGACGTGGGTCGCGGTGGCGACGTTCGTGCGCCTCGTGTGCGTCGGTCCCCTGCCGCTGGGCAACGGCGAGGCCTACTACTACTCGTGGTCTCGCTTCCTCGACTGGAGCTACTACGACCACCCGCCGCTCATCGCGTGGATGGTGCGGGTCACGACGCTGCTGGGGTCGTCGCCCGCCGCGGTCCGCCTCGGTCCGATCCTGGCCGCTGGCGCCTTCGGGTGGCTGGTCTACCGCCTCGCCGAGCGCCTGTTCCGCCCGCGCGCGGCCTTCTTCGCCCTCGTCCTCGTGACGGCGCTCCCCGTGTTCCTGGCGTCGAGCTTCGTGCTCAACCCCGAGGCCCCGCTCGCTCCGCTCTGGGTCGGATTCCTCTGCGTCCTCGAGGGGATGCGCAAGCGGGACGGCTGGTACCGCCCGCTGCTCGCCGGCCTCCTGCTGGGCCTCGCCTTCCTCGCCAAGTACACGGCGATCCTGCTGGTCCCCGCGGCCATCCTGTACGTCGCCTTCTCCGCCCCCACGCGTCGCTGGCTGCGTCGTCCCTCGTTCTACGCCGGCGGGCTCGTCGCGCTGGTCGTCACCCTGCCGGTCATCCTCTGGAACCAGGCGAGAGGGTGGCCGTCGCTGCGCCTGCACTTCGTCGAGCGCGCCGGCGCGGCCTTGCCCGTCGCGGGGGAGAACCGCATCAACCAGCTGGTCGCGGTGTCGTCCACGAGCGGGGCCGGCCACCTCGAGAGCTTCCTGCGCGTGCTGGTGGGTCAGGTCATGGCCTACTCGCCCCTGCTCGCTCCGCTCCTGGTTCTCGCCCTGGTCCACGCACTACGACACGCGCGTCGCGATGACCGTGACCTTTTCGTCACGGCGTTCAGCTGGCCCGTCCTCCTGCCGCTGCTCATCGCCATGACCCGTCTGCAGGACGCCGAGCAGCACTGGACGATGATGGGAATGGTGCCGGCGGTCCTGGCGGCCGGGTACTACGGGGACAAGGCGTGGTCGCGGGCGAAGCGCCTGCGCGCGGTGGCGGTGGCCGGCATCGCGCTGAGCGGCGTGCTGTTCCTCCTCGGCAACCTCCACGCGCGGACGACGGCCATCCTGCGGCTGCTCCCCGCCGACCACTACGATCCGCGCGCCGACATGATCAACGAGCTGATCGGCTGGGACGAGATCCGCGCGAGCCTGAACCGCACCGTCGCCGCGACGCCGGGGAACGTCGCCCTGGTCAGCAACCACTACTCGCTCTGCGGCCGGCTCCTCTACGAGATGGGCGACACGCCGTCGGTCTACTGCCCCAGCCCCCGCCGCTCCGCCTTCGACTTCTTCGAGCGCCGCGATCCGCCGGCGGACGCGACGGTCATCGCGCTCACCACCGACATCCACGAGCAGCTGCCGATGGGCCTCGAGAACCGGTCGTGCAAGCTCGCCGACCAGGTGGACATCGAGCGCGGCGGCCGCCAGGTGGCGCACTACTTCGTGCAGTCCTGCCCGCCCGCCATTTCCGACTCCGAGAAGCGCGCCTCTCGCGACTAGAGTCTCGCCTCGTGTTCAAAGGGCTGGTCGAGCGCCTCAGCGATCTGCAGATCCGGCGTCCATGGGTGCCGCTCCTGGCCGTGGCGCTGGTGACCGCGATCTTCGGGTACTTCGCCTCGCAGCTCGAGCTCCGCACCCGCTACGACCAGCTCCTGCCCGACAGCCAGCCCAGCGTCATCGAGCTTCACCGGGTCGAGGCGCGGACGGCCAGCGCGCAGACGGCGATGATCCTGCTCGAGGGCGCGGACCGGGCGACGCTGCGCGCGTTCGGCGACGCCCTCATCCCGGCGCTCCTGGCCCTGGGTCCGGACATCGTCTCCAGCGCGGAGGACGGGACGCAGGAGGCGCGGAGGTTCCTGCTGCCCCGCGCGGGCCTCTTCCTCAGCCAGAAGGAGCTGGAGAGGCTGCGCGACGACGTCAACGCGCGCTGGGACTACGAGGTCGCCAAGGAGTCGGACCAGCTGCTCGACGACAACGGCCCCCCCGTCACGGTGGACGACATCGAGAAGCGGTTTCGGAAGGGCAAGGGGGAGGGCGAGGGCGACCCGGGCGACGATCACCCGGACGGCTACTACGAGCGCAAGGACGGCACCGCGCTGGTGGTCATCGCGCGTTCTCCCATCCCCGGCGGCGATCTCGAGAAGACCGGCCCGGCGCTGGTGAAGATCCGCGCCGCGGTGGAGGGCGTGCGCGGGTCGCGCCCCGAGTTCGCTCCGGTGCGCGCGGGGTACGCCGGCGACATGCCCACGGGCTTCGCCGAGTACCAGAGCATCCGCGACGACCTGCTCAGCGTCGGCGCGACGGGGATCGTCCTGGTGCTGGGGGCGGTGCTCATCTACTTCATGCGCCTGCGCGCCCTGTTCGTCATGGGCGTCACCATCGGCGTGGCCCTGGTGTGGACGTTCGGCGTGACGCGGCTCTTCATCGGCCACCTCAACGTCGCCACCGGGTTCCTCTTCAGCATCGTGGCCGGCAACGGCATCAACGTCGGCATCCTCTACCAGGCGCGGTACTACGAGGAGCGCCGCAAGGGCGTCCCCGTCCCGGACGCCCTCCGCAAGGCGGTGCACGAGACCTGGCAGCCCACCATCATCGCCGCGCTCGCCTCGGCCGCGTCGTACGTGTCGCTGCTGGTCACCGACTTCAGCGCCTTCCGCGACTTCGGCTTCATCGCGGCGAGCGGGATGCTCCTGTGCTGGGTGGTCAAGACGCTCATGGTGCCGCCCCTCCTGCTCCTGACCGAGCCGCGACACCCTGTCGACGAGGCGACGCAGACCGGCGTCCTCGCCAGCATCCGCCGCTTCGGCATGGGATACGGGCGCATCTTCGCCTGGCTGGTCCCGAAGGCGGCGGGGGTGTGGCTGGGGCTGGGCGTGCTGGTCGTCCTTCTGGGCCTGGTCACGAGCTACCGCTACGTGCGCCGCGATCCCATGGAGTACGACCTCCGCGCGATGGAGAACGACCCGTACAAGAACAGCGAGCTGCACCGCGTGTGGGACGGGGTCATCGACATCGTCGGCGGAGGCCACGAGGGGATGCTGGTCCTGGCCGACACGCCGGACGACGCGCACATGCTGGAGAAGAAGCTCCAGGCCGACTACGACGCGGCCGAGGAGGCCTCCAAGCCGTTCTGGGCGGTGCACTCGCTGTGGGACATGGTGCCCGACGGTCAGGAGGCGAAGGACCCCGTCCTGCTCGAGATCGGCGACCGGCTGCAGCGGGCGCACGACAAGCACTACCTGACCGAGGCGGACTGGGCCCGGGTGAAGGACCACATCCCCCCGCGCGATCTCCGGCCCTACGGCCTGGCCGACCTCCCCGGCTCCATCGCCCGGCCCTTCTCGGAGAAGGACGGCACCCGCGGGCGGCTGGTGGTGATCGAGCCCAAGCCGAGCAGCTCGACCGACCTGCGCTACCTGCTCAAGTACTCGGCCTCGTTCCGCGAGACGCGGCTGCCCAACGGCAAGATCGTCAAGGGCTCGGGGCGCGCGGTGATCTTCGCCGACATCCTCCAGGCGGTCATCCACGACATCCCCAAGGCGGTGTCCCTCTCCCTCGCGCTCACGCTCCTCACCGTGATCGTGACGTTCCGGCGCGGTGGGTGGCACGCCCTCACGGTGGTCTTCGCGCTGCTCGTGGGCGTCGCCGGCGAGGTGGTGTTTCTCTACTACGACGACGTGAAGATCAATTTCCTCAACTTCTCGGCGCTCCCCATCACCTTCGGCATCGGCGTCGACTACGCCATCAACGTCGCGCAGCGCTACCGGGCCGACGGCAGCCGGGACATCCTCGCGGCCCTGCGCACGACCGGCGGGGCGGTCGTGCTCTGCAGCCTGACCACGATGCTCGGGTACGTGGCGCTCGTGGGGTCGCACAACCGCGGCATCCGCAGCCTGGGGACCATCGCCGTGATGGGCGAGGTGAGCTGCCTGCTCGCGGCCGTCATGGTGCTCCCGGCGCTTTGGTTCCTGGTCGAGCGGCGTCGCCGGCGGCCAGGAACCGCTCCCTGAACGACATCAGGAACACGATCACCACGCCGCCGTTGGTCAGGACGGACGCCACCGGGAGCAGCGGCGAGCTCCTGGCGAGGACGTGAACGAGCTCGGTGCTCACCGAGAGCGCCACGACGGCCACCCACCAGCGCCGCCACACCGCGGTGCAGCGCAGGCCGAAGAACGGGAGCGCCGCCATGAGGTACCAGGACTGGAACCGGTGGCTGGCCAGCGTGATGAGGGCGATCACCAGCGTGCCGGTGCCCAGCGCGATGCGGTCGTCGTCGTGGGGCCGGCGCAGCATGCCCCGGAGCACGCGGATCCCGATGCCGAGGGTGACCAGGCGAAGGACGAGGGAAACGGCGAACCAGGTCGCGGCGTGGGTGGCCCGCTCGATCTCGAGGGACTGCGTCACCGGCGCGTCCGCCTGGGGGACGCCCCCGCCCCGGAGCAGGTCGACCAGGATCCCTGCGACCTCGGTGATGGAGCCTCCGGGGTTCATGCCGGAGAGGGCACGGAGGGGCTCGGTCAGCGTCGCGGGGCCGCGCCAGAAGGGGGCGTAGAAGAGCACGCCGGCCGCCAGGATCACGCCCGCCATGGCCGGCAGGCGCAGGAGCCGTTCGCGCGCCGTCCGCGCGCCGTACAGCCAGAACCAGAAGCCTGCGAAGGCGAAGCTGTACTTGCCGAGGACCGCCAGCGCATAGAGCAGCCAGCCGGCGCGGGTCGCGGCGGGCCTGCCGGGACGGCCCCCCAGCGTCAGCACGATGCCCGCCACGACCGCGGCCAGGCCCAGTACGTCTGCGTGGAGCTGCCCCGGCCCCTCGACGAGGAAGAGCGGGTTGAGCCAGATCATGGCGTGGAAGAAGGGCCGGCCCCGGAGCTTCCGGAACGACAGCTCCATGACGAGCACCAGCGGGACGAGCCAGGTGAGCCGGAGTATCAGCAGCGCCAGCCAGGGACTGTGGTTCGCCAGCGCCACTGGCAGGGTGGCCACCAGCGTGGTTGGGCCGTATACGCACACCTTCGTGTGCCAGCGCTCGCCAAGGAAGGCGTAGAACGCGTCCCCCGGGAGCCCGCTCGCCGTCGTGTAGACGTCCTGGCCGCTCCCCGCCACCGACCCGTAGGCCATCAGGCTGAAGACGTCGTTGCTGAGCATCGGCAGCATGAGGGCGGCGAGGACGAGCCCGCTGTAGGCGAGGGCTCGAGGCTCTTCCGGGGGGTGCTCCAGCAACCTCCACCACCCCAGGACCATCAGACCCCAGCCAAGGAGGAGGGCGAGGAAGAGGACCGTCCCCCACAGCTGCGAAGGGTAGTTCTCGTCGACCTTGAGGGAGCCGGTGGCAGCCCACCGTCCCCACGAGCAGCCGGTGACGAGTACCCCTCCCAGAAGCCACGGGATCTGGCCATCTTCCCCGCTGAGAAACCCCCTTTGGCCGGGTACTTGCATCGATGAGTGCCGTCGTTACAGTAGCCGCTTCGCGCTGTCCTCCCATAGTCTCCCGAACGGACGCATGCCCACGACCTGCAACTACTACGTGACCCTTCGCTGCAATCAGCGATGCACGTTCTGCAACATCCCGCACACGAACGATGGCTCCCCGTCGCGTGAGCCCACGATGGACCAGGTCCGGGCGAACCTGGAGGACCTGAAGCGACTGGGCGTCTTCGTCATCGACATCACGGGGGGCGAGCCGCTCCTCTACCGCAACCTCGTGGAGATGCTGACCCTCGCCAAGAAGCTGCGCTTCATGACGACGGTGACGACCAACGGGATGCTCTACCCCAAGTTCGCAGAGCAACTGGTGGGCAAGGTCGACGCGCTGCTCTTCTCGATCGACTCGACGGATCCCGACGAGCACGACCGCATCCGGGCGATGAAGTCGTTCCACCTGTCCCTCGAGGCCCTCGCGACCGCGCGCAAGCTCCGCCAGCCGCTCTACATCTCGCACGTGGTGACGAACCAGTCGTTCGACCACGTCGACGAGATGGTCCGCTTCGCCAAGGACCAGGGCGCCATCCTCTACCTGAACCCGTGCTTCTCGTTCTTCGGCAACGAGGGGCTCGATGCCGAGAAGGCCAAGGGGCTCTTCAAGTACTTCGGCAAGCCGGGCGTCATCGTCGACCGCGCGCAGCTCGCCCTCATCTCGTCGGGCGGCAACAAGACGGAGGACCCCGTGTGCCGCGCGGTGACGTCGACCGTCGTCATCTCGCCGGAGAACAAGCTCCTCCTCCCCTGCTACCACTTCAAGGACGACGCGATCCCCATCGAGAACAAGCTCTACGACCTCTACTCGTACTCGCCCGTCGTGCGTCAGGCGAAGGAGATGGAGGGGCGTCACTCGTTCTGCGAGGGCTGCACCGTCTACTGCTACATGCGAAGCTCGCTCCTCTGGAAGTACCCCGTGGAGAGCGTGCTGCTCGCCGGTCACTACGTGCGCGAGCGCGTCCGCCAGCGGATCCGCAGCTACGTGGCGCCCGCCGAACCGGCGCCGCCGCCCGTCCGCACCGCTCCGGCGCGGCGCTCGCTGCCGCTGGTCCGTTCGGTCCCGGTCGACCCGGGCGAGTAGCCGCGGCTACGGGCACTCCTGCTTGAAGTGCTTGTTGCCGTCGCCGTCGAAGTAGCTCACCACGCGGCACGTCGGTGTGGGGGCGGGCGATGTGGCGGACGGCGCGGCGTGCGCCGACGCTCGCGGCAGCGGCGGCGGGGCCTTCCCGGCCCACCAGGGAGCTGTCGACGACGGCGCCGGCGCCGAGCTCGCGGCAGGAGGGGTCAGGGAGACCGCAGGGGGTTCGGTCGATGGCACGGGGACCGTGCTCGGCGACGTGGCAGGCGTCACGGGCACCGCCACGGCAGCCACTGGCGGCGTCGTCGTCACCACGGGTCGTGCGGGCCGCAGCGCGAAGAATGCCCCCGCCGCCAGCGCGACCAGCCCCAGCCCCACCAGCGGGATGAGCCACAGACGCCCGCGGGTCGACGTCGACTGGGAGGTGTAGGCGGAGAACGTCTGGCCCTCGGGACGGGGACGAACGGGGCCGGTCGTCGGGACCCCGGGGCCCTGCGCGACTCCGCTACCGGCAGCGCCGGCGACGCCCAGGACGTGCTCGATCCGCTCCACCGACTGCTCGCTCCGGGGCCCTCCAAAGGGCAACAGCGCCCGCGCCAGCGTGGCCACGTCGGGAAAGCGCTGCGACTGCCTCTTCTCGAGGCACCGGTCGACGACGGCCGCCAGCCCCTCGGGGATGTCCGCCCGGATGGACCGGAGCGGCGGGTGGGGCTTCTCCACGACCGTGAAGACCAGCTCCGGCATGGTCTGGCCCTCGAAGGGGAGCTTCTGCGAGAGGATCTCGTAGAGGACGACCCCCAGGCACCAGACGTCGGTCCGGACGTCCACGGTGGTCGGCGAGACCATCTGCTCGGGCGACATGTACGTCGGCGAGCCCATGAGCGCGGTGGCCGACGTCGAGGCGGCATCCTTGGTCCCCTGCGCCACCTTGGAGATGCCGAAGTCGAGCACCTTGACGATGGGCTTGCCGCTGGGGCGGCGCGTGAGAAAGAGGTTGGCGGGCTTCAGATCGCGGTGGACGATGCCCAGCGAGTGGGCCTCGGCGATGGCCTCGCACGCCTCGAGGACGAAGCCCACGGCCTCCTCCACGGGCAGCGGCCCGCGCGACGCGACGACGTGCTCGAGGTCCTCGCCGTCCAGGTACTCCATCACCATGTAGGGCGTGCCCGACTCGGTCGTCCCCACGTCGAGCACGCGCGCGACGTGCTCGCTGTGGATCTTCACCGCCGCGCGCGCCTCGCGCACGAAGCGGCGGACGACCTCCTCGTTGGAGACCAGATCCGGGTGCAGGAACTTCAGCGCGACGCGCTGGTCGAGCTGCTCGTGCGTGGCGGCCACGACGATGCCCATCCCTCCCTCGCCGAGGACGCGATCCACGCGGTATTTCCCCGAGATGACGTCGCCGGACTGGACGGGATGACTCACGCTCCCGGCATAGTAATCCTCGCGCGCAGGGCCGGCGAGGTCCCAGGCCCAGCGTCACCGGGCGCAGCGAAAGCCGAGGTTGATGACGCGATCCGTCTCGAAGCTGCCGTTGCGGCTGGCACCGCGGAACACGGAAGGATCGCTGTCCCTCCAGCCGCCCCCCCGGACGACGCGCGCCGTGATGTCCCCTGGCTTGTCGTAGGCAGGCGCCCACGGGGTCGACGTCCACTCCCAGACGTTGCCCGCCATGTCGTGCGCTCCGGACGCCGCGTCACCGGACGGATAGGCGCCGACGGGGCACGTGCCGAGGGCGTGCCGGTAGTCGTCGCCGCTCAAACGGTGCCAGCAGAGCTGCCCCGAAGGCTCGGTCGTCCCCCACGGGTACTTTCGATCGTCCGGGCCACGGGCAGCCCACTCCCACTCTTCTTCCGTCGGAAGGCGCTTGCCCACCCATGCGCAGTAGGCGACGGCCTGGCTCGAGTCCACGCAGTTGATGGGGTGGTCCGCGCGGTCCGGGCGTGCGCCGTTGCAGAAGTCGTCCTCTCCCGGCCTGGCGCCAGGAGTCCCTCGCTGCTGGTTGCCTGCGGCCGTGCACGCCCCCGAGCGCACGCACGCGCCGTAGGCGCTCACCGTCACCAGCGTCCGGTCGAGACGGAACGGTCCGACCGTGACCCGGTGCCGGGGATGTTCTTGCGACTCGCCCGCCCCCTCGGGCGAGCCCATCGCGAACGTGCCTCCGGGGACCTCCACCATGGCGTGCGGGTCTTCGCTCGCGAGCCCGCCGCGCGCTCCGCTCCGTGCCGGCGTGCACGCGCCGAGAACCGCGAGACAGCACGCGAGCATCGCCGGCATGGGCGCCGCGGGTCCTGTCTGCCTCATGACGTGGGCCTCTGCGCCAGGCTGACCGTGCTCATGGGGGGCGAGCGTACCTCGCTCCCTCGTCGTCGCACGGTCACCGAGCACTGGTTCGATCCCTGCGAGCTGCTCCGGCCCGATGCGCGCATCGAGCTGCGACCAGAGCACCGGCGCCAGCAGCTCGGCGGAGGATGGGAGCGCCTCGAGGGGGACGAGCCCGCGTGCTGGCGCCGTCGACGGGACTAACCTCTCAGCCATCGCTCGAGCCGCCCTCTCAGGGCCGTCGCGAGAAGGCCCCCAGTCGCGGCGATGCTCGCGTGAATCGTCCAGAACGTCGCGGAGCTCATTCGCTCGTAGAGCCCGAAGAGCTGCGAGGCGAGACCGAGCGTGGTCACGTGGCCGAACGCGCCCTCGAGAACCCCACGCAGCCTCGCCCGGGCGAGGATGGGATGAAGCTGGCCCGCGAAATCGGCGACCTCGGGGCAACGGTGATGCCAGAGCGCCCAGCGGTCGGGTACATCCGCGAAGCAGAGGACCTCCTTCACACCCCCGTTGCAGTTGGTCGCGACCACGAGCACGCAGCCGGGCAGCTCCTGGAGGGCGGCCTCGGCGACGCGGATCACGACGTCGTGGTGGAGCTCCCCCTGCGCATGGCCTCCTGTCGCTGGCGGTCGTAGCCTGGGAGGGAGGTGCTCGCATGCGCAAGGCCCGCGACCGCATCGGTTCTCTGGCCCTCGTCCTCATCGGCGTCGGCGCGGCGTGTTCGTCGCAGCGGTCGGGGTCGTCGGCGGGCGGCGGCCCGGACGCAGGAGGAGACTCCACCGCCGCGTCGAGCTCGGGCGGTGGCTCGAGCTCGGGATCGGGCTCCGGGTCGGGCTCGAGCAGCGGAGGCAGCAGCAGCGGGGGGCAGAGCTGCGACGGCGGCGCCTGCAACGCTGTCCCGCCAGGGCTGCTCGACCCCGACTTCACGACGACCTGGAACCCCGGCATCCTCGCCGACACGCCCACCGGCCAGCCGCTCGGCGCCGACGGCTTGCCGGTACGCACGACGACGTGCGCCAGCGTCCCCGCGCAGAGCGGCGACGCGACGGCGGCCATCCAGAACGCGCTGACGGGCTGCACCGGCAAGAACCAGGTCGTGGAGCTCGCCGCTGGCAAGTACACGGTCTCTGCGAGCATCCACGTGCCGAGCGGCGTGGTCCTGCGCGGCGCCGGGTCCGACGCCACCACCGGCACGACCATCCTCACGACGGGCGGCGGCCCCGTGCTGTCCATCGGCACGACGCAGGACACCATCTGTTACGACAGTGGCTTCGATTCCTCGGCCCAGCCCCTGCTCACGGCCGACGCCCTCAAGGAGACCAGCGCGGTCACCGTGGCGAGCGCCGCGGGCTTCACGGTCGGGGACCTCGCCCTCATCGATCAGTCCGACGACGCCGAGGTGAGCGAGGGCGACTGCGGGACCATCTTCAAGCGGACCTCGAACTACGGCGTGAGCGAGCGCGTCGAGATCGCCTCGATCTCGGGCAGCACCCTCACGCTCACGACGCCGCTTCACTGGACCTTCAAGACGGCGCAGAAGGCCACGCTCTCGCGCGTGTCCTCGACGCCCACGAAGTGGGCGGGCATCGAAGGGGTGCTGGTGCAGGGCGGCCGTCCGGGCGGTTACCCGGGGCAGAACGCCGGCGGCATCGACGTCTCGAACGCCGCCTACTCCTGGGTGAAGAACGTGCAGGTCGACGGCACCACTTCGGGGATGCCCATTCGCCTGGCCGGGACCTATCGCTGCGTCATCCGCGACAGCCACTTCCACAACTCGTACAGCTACGGCTTCGCGCAGGACAACTACGGCATCGTGCTGGCCTGCGGCGCGGCCGACGACCTCGTGGAGAACAACGTCGCGCGCTTCATGAACAAGCCCATCCTCTTCAACAACTCGGGAGGCGGCAACGTCGTCGGCTACAACTACGCGGACAACGAGTGGTCGTGCGACGGCAACAACGACGACGGCTTTCAGGAGACCAGCATCGACTGCCACTGCGCGTTCCCGCACATGGAGCTGCTCGAGGGCAACTGGGCGCCGCACATGGGCGCTTCGATCACCCACGGCAACGCGGGCTACCTCACGTACTTCCGCAACTACGCCTCGAGCCAGCTGTCCCCGAGCAAGTCCGGGACGCCGACGTCGGCGATCATCTGGAGCCAGCCCTTCGCGCCGCAGTACGCGAACGTGGCGGCGCTGGAGTTCGACAGCCCCGACGTGAAGATGACGGTCATCGGCAACGTGCTGGGCAGCACGGGGGACGCGAGCCTCGGGCTGCCGGCGGATCTGGGGACGACGAGCACGGGGCAGGGCAGCCCCGCGGCCACGACGCAGGTCTACACGTCCTCCGATGGCAGCCAGCTTTCCATCTTCCTCGCGGACACGTCGACGGCCACCTGGAGCAGCCTGTGGCTCACGGGCAACTTCGACACCTTCGACAAGAAGGTGATGTGGAACGCCTCGACGCTGACGGCGAACCTGCCCGCGTCGACCCAGGCCCTCCCCGCGTCGCTCTACTACGCGAGGAAGCCGGGCTGGTGGCCCCCGGGCACGGCGTGGCCCTGGGCGGGGCCGGACCTGTCGCCCAGGGTCGGAACGCTGCCCGCGCAGGCAACCTCCATGGCGTTCGACTATTACACGAGCGCTGACGCGAGCTGCACCCTGGACTGCGGCGACTACTGCTGCAGCGTCGGGCCGAGCTGCTCGCTGTGACGGAGTCCTCGCCGCCTGGTTGTCCGAGCGGTTCAATGCGTACCGCGTCCTCGCGGCAGGAGTGTGCCTCTGGTCACTTGCGACGGCGGCGTCGGGCCTCGCCCGCGGATACGCCTCGCACCGGGGAGGTCATCCCCGTCCCGGTGGCTTCTTGGGCCGCGGCATCGCGTCGAACTCGGCGACCAGCTTCTTCGCCGCCTCTCTATCCTTCTTTCGGCTGTCGGGTCTGGCCTGCGCGACCACGATGCCGCACCTCCGGCAGATCTCCTCGGCCCAGGCAGCCTGCTGCCCGTTCAGCCCGCCGATCTGCCCGGCGACGAGGTCATCGTGCAACTTGCGGACGGTCTTGGTCTCGGTCGGCGTCAGCTTCCCGGAGGCGAGCAATCGACGGAGCATCTCCCGCTGCGGGAGCTTCGTGGGGGGCATGGGCGGCGACAGGTGTACCGTGCTCCGGCCCGCGAGCAAGCTCGCCGGACGGCATCAAGTCCCCCTGGTGTGGCATACCCCGAGCTCGCGCGCCCATCCTTCAGTGGGCCGCCGACGCCGACGGCGGGGCGCCGTGCCGCGTCGAGCCCCGCGCGCGCACGACCACGACGCCGACGACGAGCGCGACGACGATCAGCGCGAGCACCGCCAGCGACGCGATGAGCGCGCCGTGGCCGGCCTTCGCCGCCGCCCCCCCTCTCGCGGCACCCTGCGCCAGGCCCGCCGGGTTCGCCGCGAGCCGCTCGAGCTCGGCGGCGACCTCGCCCATCGTCGGCCGGCCGTCCGGGCGCTTCGCGAGGCAGCGGAGCACCAGCGCGTCGAACGCCGGAGGGACGGCGACGGCGGCGCCGAGCGCGCTCAGCGGAACGGGCGGCTGGACCATGTGCTGCCGGACGATCTCGTTCATGTTGCGCCCGTTGAACGGACACTGGCCGCACGCCATCTCGTAGAGCAGGACGCCGAGCGAGTAGACGTCGGTCCGGGGCTCGACGCGGACGCCGAGTCCCTGCTCCGGGCTCATGTAGTGGGGCGTACCGAACACGGCACCCTGCCGCGTCATCGGGGCGCCGGTCGCGCCGTCGATCTTCGCGAGTCCGAAGTCGAGGACCTTGACGAACTCCGGATCGCCGCCGCGCGGCACGAGCATCACGTTCTCGGGCTTGAGATCGCGGTGGATGACGTTCGCCGCGTGGGCCGCGGCGAGCGCGCGCGCGATCTGGGCGCCGATGTGCAGGACGCGCTGGAGCGGCAGGGGTCCGCGCGCCTCGCTGATCGCGCCGCCGAGCGATCGACCCTCGAGGAGCTCCATGACGATGTAGGACGAGCCGTCGGGGAGCCGCCCGACGTCGCTCACCTCCACGATGTGCGGGGTTGCCGATCGCGCCGGCGGCGCGCGCCTCCTGGAAGAACCGCGCCGTCAGCTCGGCGTCGTTCGCCATCTCGCCACGCAGCACCTTGACGGCGAAGCGCCGGCCGACCGAGACGTGGCGGGCGGAGTACACGACCCCCATGGCGCCTTCACCGATGGCGCGCTCGATCCAGTAGCGCCCCTCGATCGTCGCGCCGATGAATGGATCGTGGCGCGGCGTGGTGCCCGGCGCGGCCGAGAGGTTCGAGGGCCTGAGCAGCCTGGGTCCCTGGGCCGGATCACCGCTCATGCATCCCCCCTCGCCAGACGGCCTTCAAGGACCCGAGCGCGCGATGAAGCCGTCGTTCATCCCGGCGCTCGTGAGGGTGGTCGTCGCGATCGTGGCGCTCGCCTGGAAGAAGCCGCCCCAGACCACGTTGCCGTTCGCGTCGACCGCCGACGCCAGGCCTTGGTCGCTGCTCGGACCGCCCAGGTGCGCGTTCCAGAGCGCGTTGCCGTTGGCGTCGAGGTCGAGCAGCAAGGCGTCCGACCCTCCAATGCTCGCCACCGGCCCGACGCCGAAGTTCACGACGCCGGAGAAGTACATGGGCACGGCGATGTGACCCGAAGGGCCCACACCCAGCGTGTAGGCGTTGATCCACGCCCCCTGCCCGGTCGCGCCGAAGGGCTCGGCCCAGACGTAGGTGGGCGTGGCCGAGGTGAAGCGGGCGACGAACGCCTCGGCGGTGGAGGCCGCGCCGATCGGGCCGCCGCCGAAGTCGACCGGCCCCCCGAGGGTCCCGGCGAAGACGACGTCCCCGCCGGGCAGCAGGTTGATGCCCCATCCGGAGTCGTTGCCGGCCGATCCGTACGACTTGACGTACCGGAGCGTGCCGGTCGACGTGAAGCTGGCGAGGTAGATGTCCTCGCCGCCGGCCGAGGTGATCTGCGTCCCGGCCACGGTGGGGGAGCCGTTGAACTCCCCGGTGACGTAGACGTTGTTCGCCGAGTCGGCGATGACGGAGTAGTTCTGGTCGACGAGCGGACCGCCCCAGCCGGCGGCATAGACGACGTTGTAGCTGCTGTCGACGATGAGCAGGAGGCAGTCGGTGTCGCCGTTGCCGGTGAGCGTCGTGGAGCCGATGATCGTCGTGCCCGAGAAGTTGCCCGCCATCGCGAGGCCGCCGTCCGGGAGCGCGGCCACGCTCCAGGTGTTCACGCTGCCGGTGCTGCCGCCGTAGCGCGCGCCGCCGACGACGTTGCCGTTCGCGTCGAACTCGAAGAGCGCGGCGTTGAAGGCGCCAACGGCCGTGAACGTCGTGCTCCCCCACACGATGGTCTGCTCGAAAGAGACTCCCACGACGACGTGGCCGTTCGCCTTGATCGCGATGCCCTTCGCGACCGCGAACGTGCCGGTGGACAGGGTCGGTGCGACGGCCCACAGGACGTTGCCGTTCGGGTCGAGCTTCGCGAGAAAGGGGGTCTCGCCGGCCGCGGTGAGCGTCACGTTTCCGACGAGGGCGGTCGGCTGCTCGATGTCCCCGGTGACGTAGGCGTTGCCGGACGAATCGAAGACCACACCGGCAGCCTGATCGTTGTTGAGCCCTCCGAACGACTGCGCCCCGAGAAACACGCCTGCGCCGGCCTCCGTCGTCCCACCACCGTCGGCGTCGGGAGCATCGCCCGGAGCATCGCCCGGAGCGTCTCTTGGAGCATCGCCCGGAGCATCCCCGGTTGCGTCGGACCCGCCCTCGACCGGGGCGGCGCTGTCGGTGGGCAGGGCGTCCGCACCCGCTTCGGGGCCGGCCTCGACGGTCGCGTCCGGACCGCCGTCCGCCCCGACCCCGGTGTCCTGCCCGCCGTCGTCGCCGGCCGCGGAGTCCACTCCCGGCACCTCCGAGGCGGCGTCGTGGACCGTGACGTCCGCCGTGCCGCCGCCCTCCGCGACCGCGCCCCCTTCCGGCTCGTCCGACGGGATCGCCGGCTCGGCGCCCACGCAGCTGGCGGCGACGACGCTCAGCAAGGCCGCGGCGATGAGGAGGGGGCGCACGGTTCGTCGCATGGGTGGGGAGCCTCCAGCAGGCCACACGATTGTTCCAGCAATCCTCCACCGCGCTTCTGATGGTTTCATGATCATGGGGGAGGGCCCCTCGACCTCCCCCCCTCCCGCGATGCACCATGTTCATCGATGGGCGATAGTGGCTCCCTCCCTCAGCCCGGGCAGCTGCTCGTGGGCAAGTACCGCGTCGAGCGTCTGCTCGGTCAGGGAGGCATGGGGGCCGTCTTCGCGGCGTCGCACGAGCTGCTCGGTCAGCGGGTGGCGGTGAAGGTCCTGCTGTCGGACGTGGCCGGCAGCTCCGAGGGCCAGCAGCGCTTCCTGAACGAGGCGCGCGCCGCCGCGCGGCTCGACAGCGAGCACGTGGCCCGCGTGATGGATGTCGGGATGCTCGAAAACGGCCTGCCGTACATGGTCCTCGAGTACCTCGAGGGGGGAGACCTCGCGCAGGCGCTCGAGGCCCGCGGGAAGCTGCCGGTCGCGGAGGCCGTGGACTACCTGATCCAGACCTGCGAGGCGCTCGCGCAGGCGCACGGCGCGGGCATCGTCCACCGCGACCTAAAGCCCTCGAACCTCTTCCTTGCGCGCCGGCAGGACGGCACCACGCGCGTGAAGGTCCTCGACTTCGGCATCTCGAAGATCAGCGAGGGCGCGCAGGCGCCCAAGGCGCTGACGCAGACGAGCTCCATGCTGGGGACGCCTTACTACATGTCGCCCGAGCAGTTCGTCGCCCCGAAGTCCGTCGATCTGCGCACCGACATCTGGCAGATGGGCATCATCCTGTACGAGCTCGTCTCGGGCGCTCCGCCGTTCGGCGGCGAGACGTTCGGGCAGGTCATGTTCTCGAGCATGCAGGGCCCGATCCCCTCGCTCAGCGTCGCGCGGCCGGACGTCCCGAAGGGGCTCGTGCAGGTGTTCGCCCGGTGCGTCGAGAGGGACAAGTTGAAGCGCTTCGGGAGCGCCGTGGAGCTCGCGGTGGCCCTGTCCCCGTTCGGGACCGGCACGCAGAGCGCGCTCGTGGAGCGCATGCAGCGCGGCCAAGCCTCCGCCAACGCGGGCTTCGTGACGGGGACGGCGGGTCCGCGCGCGGAGCAGTCGGGGGCCTTCGGCCCGTCCGCTCACACGACGTCGTCGTGGGGCGCGTCCAGCCAGCAAGACGTCTCGCGGCCCCGGTCGCGGGCGCCCCTGCTCCTCGGCATCGCGGCGTTCGTGGTGCTCGCCGCGGGCGGCTTCGTCGTGGCCGCCACGCAGCTTCGCCAGCACGCGGGGCCGGTCGCCTCCCCGGGCATCGAGGCGCCGAGCATCGGGGTCGCCGTGCCGCCGCCTCCGATCGCCAGCGCCACCGCCGCCGCCACGCTGGCGCCGCCGGCCGCGAGCGCCTTGCCGGACCCGCCTCCGGCGGCGAGCGTGACCGCGACGAGCGCGCCCCCGACCGCGACGGCGGCGCCTCGACCGGCGGCGACCTTCCCCGCGGCCTCGCCCGTCGTGCCCACCGCCACGGCCCACAAGCCCGCCACCTCCCCCCGGCAGTCGCGCCCCGCCGACCAGCTGCCGGACAACAGCCGCCAGTAAACGGCGCCCCGCGCCCAGGAAGGAGCTCCCTTGCGTCCCATCGGTCGATCGACCCACACGGCCGCGCTCGTCGCGGTCATCGGTCTCGCCATCGCGCCCGCGGCGCACGCGCAGTCGAACACCGCGCTCGCCGAGCAGCTCTTCCTCGACGGCCAGAAGCTCATGGAAGCAGGGGACTACGCCGCGGCGTGCCCCAAGTTCGCCGACAGCCAGCGGCTGGATCCCGCGCTCGGCACCCTGATGCACCTCGCCAGCTGCCACGAGAAGGCCGGCCGCACGGCGACGGCGTGGAGCGAGTTCACGGACGCCGCGGCGCTCGCCCACAAGGCCAACCAGGTCGAGCGCGAGAACTTCGCGCACTCCCACGCGAGCGCGCTCGAGGGGCAGCTGCAGAAGGTCATCATCGAGCTGCCGCGGCCCCCCGAGGGCACGACGATCCGGCTCGACGGCAACATCCTGCCGACTGGCGTGCTCGGCACCGAGATCCCGCTCGATCCGGGCGACCACACGCTCGAGGTGTCGGCGCCGGGCAAGAAGACCTGGCGGCAGTCGAAGCTCAACCTGGGGCCGAGCGCGACGGTCAGCCGGGTCCAGGTCACGCTGGAGGACGAGGCGGCCCCCGCGTCTCCGGCGCCCTCGTCGGCCGTACCACCCCTGGGCGGGGCGAGCCCGCACACGGACGCGCTTCCGGCCACTTCTCCCGGGGTCGACGTCGCCGCCGGCACGGACAACCCCACCAAGCGCATCCTCGGCTTCGCCCTCGCAGGCGCGGGCGCGGTCGGGATCGCCATCGGGATCGGCGAGGAGGTCACGTCGATGGGGCGCAACAACGACGTCAGCAAGTACCCCGCCGGCTCGCCGCAGCGTCAGACGGTCAGCGACCAGGGCTCACAGGCGCAGGCGTATGCGCTCGCCTTCGGCGGCGCGGGCGTCGTGGCCGCGGGCATCGGCGTGTACCTCGTGCTGACCTCGCACGGCTCGGCCCCGCCGGCCACGGTGGGCAGCGCCCAGGTGACGCCGTGGATCACCCCGCACGGGGGCGGCGCGGGCGTGGGTGTCGCCTTCTAGGATGGAGCGACACGCGGGCGAGCAGGTGGTAGAGCCGCTTCATGAACATTGCCCTCTGGATCGTGCAAGGACTCCTCGCGCTGGCGATGCTCGGGGCGGGAGCCATGAAGCTGGCCACGCCGAGGGCAAAGCTCGTGGCGAACCCGCAGATGGCCTGGTCCGCCGACTTCACCGAGGGGCAGATCAAGCTCCTGGGCCTCGCGGAGATCGCGGGCGCCGCGGGGCTCATCCTGCCCTGGCTGCTCCGGATCGCGCCGATCCTGACGCCCGTCGCGGCGGCGTGCCTCGGCTTCCTCATGCTGGGCGCCGTTCGAACGCACATGAGGCGCAAGGAGCCGTGGGTGCCGCCGATGGTCCTGGCGGCGCTGTGCGTCTTCGTCGTCGCCGGGCGACTCCTCTAGAGGTCGCCGTCAACCGCCGGCCGCAGGGCCGCCCGGTGCATCCCCTCCCACGACGAGCACTTCCGGCGCGTCGTCTGGACCATGAACCATCACCATCTCCGGGGCGTCGACGTGATCGAGCCCCGCCTCGGCGATGGCGAGCTGCTTCGCGTCCAGCCGCTTGCCCTGCCGTCGCAGGTGCGTGCGCGCCTGGATACGAGCCGCGACGTAGCGGACGTCACGGCGGTGGCCTGACGTCCCGTCGACACAGATCGACGGCCACGCGAAAGCGGGCCGGCGCGCGGCGTGGTCTGCTTCGCCCCATGCGTTGGCGGTACCTCGGGGCGCTCGCGCTGATGCCCAGCTGCGCGACGAATCCCCCGCGCGCGCAGGGCGATGCCGGAGCGGGCATCGGCACGGTCGCGGAAGGCGGAGGCCCCGACGGCCCGGCGTCCGCCGACGGGGGCGCGAGCGGAGCCGAGGCATCGACCGATGCGGCGCTGCGCACGTGCGACGCGAAGCAGTACGGCGCCAAGGGTGACGGCGTCACCAAGGACACCGCGGCGATCCAGGCGGCCATCGACGACTGCGCCACGACCGGCGGCGAGGTCCTGCTGGAAGGAGGGATCTTCCTCTCCGGGATGGTCGTCCTGCGCAGCCACATCACGCTCGACGTCGACGCCTCCGCGACGCTGCTCGGCAGCCAGGACATCGCCGACTATCCCGATTTCAGTCCGCCGGTCACCAACACGCAGCTCGCCGACTGCCAGAAGGCGCTCGTCTACGCCGAGAGCGCGGACGACGTCCACATCCAGGGCTCGGGCACGATCGACGGCAACGCCACCGGCGTCGCCACGTGGAACGGCGATGTGGTCCCGGAGGGGACGCGCCCGATGGTGATCTTCACCGTGGCGTCGTCGAACGTCACCATCCGGGACGTGACCGTGAAGAACGGCGCGGTGTGGGCCGTCGTGAACATGCAGGTGCAGCACCTGGTCATCGACGGCATCACCGTCGACAACGACCTCGGACCGACGCACGACGGCATCGACGTGGTCGACGGTGACGACGTCCTCGTCGAGAACTGCACCGTCGCCAGCGGCGACGACTCCATCTGCCTCAAGAGCGGCGCGGCCGGCGGGTTGAGCAACGTGACGGTCCAGAACTGCCAGACCACACAGTCGGGCGTAGCCAACGGCGTGAAGCTCGGCACCGCGAGCGTCGGACCGTTCCAGAACATCGACGTCGAGAACGTATCCATCGCCAACGCGCAGTCAGCCGCGATGGCGGTCGAGTCCGTCGATGGTTCGGCGATCTCCAACGTCACGTTCCGGCACATCACGACCACCAACGTGGGCACGCCGATCTTCGTGCTGCTGGGCAGCCGCGACCTCGTCCCCTCGCAGGTGGGGAGCATCGACGGCGTGACCTTCGACGACGTCCAGTCGTCCAGCATGCGCTACAACTGGGGCTCGATCGTGACCGGCAGCGTCGTCGGGTCCCAGACCTTCGGCATCTCCAACCTCACGTTCAGCAACCTGCAGCTCGCCTACGACGGCGCAGGTGCCAGCCCGGACCCGGCGCCGTACACCGCCGACACCTTCCCCGAGTACCAGGGGCAGGTGCCCGGGCAGCCCGCGGGGACGCTCTACAACCAGTATCCCGACGCGAAGTTCTTCACCGGGACCGGCGGCAACGCGAACACCTCGTACCACGGGCCGGGCTACGCCTTCTTCGTCCGCCACGCCAGCGCCGTCAGCTTCACCAGCTGCATCACGCCGCTCACCGGGACCGACCCGCGGCCTGCTGTCTCTTCCGAGGACGTGACCGGCCTCACCGGCTCCTGCGCGCCCTGAAAGAGTAGACTGCGGGTACGGCCGCCCACCGTCCACGCCCCCGCCGCCCCTCGTTCGCGCAGCGGACGTCGCCCATCGACGATCCCACGGGGGCGCTCGGCATTCGCCTGCTGGTCCAGAAGCGAGGCGACCGCGTGCGTCTCGTCCCGCAGGGTCCGGCGCTGGTACTGCCCGTCGAGAACGCGATCGTGGACGCCGCGTGCGCGGCGCTCCGGCCGGCGCTCGATCCCAGCTCCTGGCTGCTCGTCCCCGCGAGCGTTCCGCTCACCGTCGTCGCCAGCAGCGTGGTCGCGCACACGCTCGTGCTCACCGTGTCGGCGGCGCTGATGCGGCGCGCGGCGGAGGTGTACGCGGGCGAGGTGGACGAGGCGGCGTTTCGCCGCTACGTCGAGAGCCCCCGGGTGCTCGCGCGCACGACGTGGGTGAACGAGCTCGCGCACCGGTACCTCTTCGAGCGCGCCGTGTGCAGGAAGCGAGACAACGACGCGACGCGCTTTCTGGAGACCGAGATCGCCAAGGAGCTCTACTTTCTCTGCCACGAGCATCACCGCCGGCTGGATCGGCCGTCGCTCGTCGAAGCGCACACGCCCATCGTGCGGCGCGCGCTCGAGCACCTCGAGAACCATCTGTTCGAGGCCGACGTCCTGCGTGACCTCCCGGGCACGGTCGGCGCCAGCCCGAGCACGCTCCTGCGCACCTTCCGGCGCGAGCTCGGCGAATCGCCGCTCGCGTACCTGCGGATGCGCCGTCTGGACGAGGCGCTCATGCTGCTCAAATCGCGACGCCTGCGGGTGAGCGAGGTCTCGGCGCTCGTGGGATACCGGAACTTCGCGGCCTTCTCGCACGCCTTCCGCGAACGATTCGGCATGCGGCCGTCGGACGTCCTGGCGCCGCGGGCACCGCGCCGGGCGTGACCGCCGGAGGTACGATGGGCGCGACGTTTCCCCACCGAGCCCGCACCCCATCCCAGCCTTCCCCGCAGGTGGTCGGGACGGCGACGGCGGATCTCGGCACCTACGTCATCGAGACGGTCCCGCGCCAGGGAGCGCTGTGGACTGCCGGCGCCAGGGCCGAAATCGGCAAGTCGGTCGCGAACAGCTAGTCGATCATCGGCTTGCCTTGGCAGCGGAGCTCGAGCCAGGTCCGGATGTCGTGGCGCGTCTGGCGAGAGGGGCCATCGTCGAAGGGTGAGAACTGCTCCTGCCTGCCGCTCTGGAACACCTGCTCGACCTCGGCGTAGGGCACGTCACGGCTGAGGAGCGACGCACGCTCAGCCACGAAGTCGATGAAGAACTCGTAGAGTGCCTTCCCGTCCGCCTTCGATCCGTAGCGGACCCTGAATGCGTTCGGCCCATCTTGAACGATGACCGGCTTGAGCTTCCTGCGCCTTCCGAACTCGTCGGCAAGGCTGCGGAACCACGCCGCGTTGTCCGGGTTCGGCATCGGCTCTCCAACGTTCGCTCAAGCGAGAATATCCCGAGACCGGCGCTTCCACGCAGCATGACGGCTCAGCGCGTGCAGAGCCCCGTCGTGTCGTTCGTCTCCTCGAAGGTGCACCTCGCCGAGCTGCAGCACGGCCTTCAGCAAGCAGGAGGCCGCGCAGGACGCCCAGGAGGCTTCGCTGCCGCCAGCGCCCTTGCCGTCCGACCTTCATCTGCCTCCAACGCGCTCTTGCGCTCAGCCTCGTCTCGACCGCGACTCGTCAGGGGCGCATTCCGTTGCCGTGCGAGTCGCGAGGGTCTATCCATGCGGTCGTTCGGCGGATGGGGAAGGCACATCCGCCTGGAAAGACGAGGGCACCGAATGATGCGAGCTTCCCGACTGGCTACCACTGGCGGCGCCGTCGTCTTGGCTGCGTGCGCGACGTTCAATCCCGTCGATCCGCTGAGGCCGAGGGTCGCCTTCGACATGCACTGCGCCGAGGGGCAAATGACCTTCACGCCGCTCTCGGGCGATTGCTTCAAGGAGCACCTGAACGATGCCGCGGACGAGCTACCAAAGTACTACACCTGCACTCTCGGTGTCAGTGGATGCGGCCAACAGGCAACGTACGTTCACGTTCCCAACGGCGATTGGGTCATGAACTCGACGGACAGCGCGAGTCGCGCAGCTCCGAGCCAGTAACCTCTTCCCTCGCGCCCGCGACCCTCGGCGAACCTCGGGTCACGAGCCATGTCGCCCGAGGAAGTCTTTGACGACATCGGCGGCTCGCAAGAAGCCTGCGCTCGGCGTCGGCCCGAGATCGTGGGACCAGCCTTGCATCACCTGGAACGAGAGGCTCGTGGTCAGCGCGGACCAGTGCGCGCGCGTCGTGGCCGGATCGAACGTATCCTGATCGCCAATCCACGAGAGGACCGGGACGCTCACGGGCGGTCCCTCGGTGGCTTGCAATGGAAACTCGCCGAGCGGGTCGTACTCCTTGCAGAGCGTATTCCAGTAGCGGACGAAGGAGTCGTGGCGAAAGAACCTCGTCTCTGCGGACGGAGCGGCGGCGCGCCGCGACCTGGGGAACCAGACATTGCATCGGTGGAAGGTCGTCACGAGCGACGTCTCGGTCGGCGGCGCTGCGACGGATGGCGGCTCGAGCAGTGCGAGCGCGGCGTTCCTGACGTTCGCGATCCACCTGCGCTCGCCCTTCTCGGCTGTGGCCACCAGCGCCGGCAGGGCTGCTTGCGCCGCCGAGTCGAGGCTGAACGCCATCCAGAGTCCGACCTCCAGGGTCGCGCGATCGACGACGATGTCCTTGCCGTCTTTGTCGACCACCAGCTCGCCGGCCTCGGCCGACTCGAGGAGCTTCGTCAGGCTCGAAGCAAAGCCAGGATGTGCAGCGTCGAGCTTGGTCATGAGCCGGTCAAACCTGAACCAGCCGTCGTCGAGCCAGCCCGACTCGGTGTCTCCGGAGAACAGGACTGCCTTCTCGATCTCCATCGGGTAGTCGCGAACGATCTCCGCGCCGAGCATCGCGCCGTGCGAGCCGCCCATCACGAAGACCTTCCGATCGGGGCCGACGAAGGCGCGCTTCAGCTGGATGAAGTCGCGTGCCATCGCGGGCATCGTGAGATTTGCGAAGCGAGCGCCGAGCACAGCGCTGTCCTGGATCGCCGAAGAGCAGTTGAAGCCGAAGTAGTCGTACAGGACCAGGTCGAGATCGGGGAACGCCACGCGCTGAAACGCCGTCGCGAGATTCGTGTAGTTCATGTGCGAAAGCGGCCCCCCTGCGAGATAGAAGAGCGTGGCGCGCGCGGGCTGCGTCTTCGCATCGAACTTGATCCAGTAGAGGGCGTGCGGCTTGCCATCTCCGCCCACGACGGTCGCCTCACCCGACGTCGATGGTTTCGCGCGCGTGGTCTTGGCCTCACACTCCGCCGTCGAGTGGGCTCGTGGCACCGGCGCGGTCTTCGTCGACGGAGTCTCCGAGGTGGCCTTCGGCGCGGGAGCCGCGTCGACGTGATGACAGGCCGCGAGCGCAAGGAGCGCGAGCGGAAGCGGGGTCTTCATGGCGCAGGGGGGAGTACTTCAGCCTCGGGCGGATCGCCATTGCGCCGATGCCATCGCGGGACTCTCGTCGAGGGCCGGCTGTCCGTCCTTCCTCGGGGCCTCCAGGTCACGCCTCCCTTCCGGCTTTGCCGGTCGACGGCGCCCGCGTGCTCGGCGTACCGTTCCACGGTACGCAGAAAGGACGTCATGAGGGCACTACTCTCGCTCGCGCTCCTGGTGCTCGGCTGCGAAGCGACGCGTCCGCATCCTCCCCCGGTCGTCCTCCCAGAGCCGGAGCCGCCCGCCCCGCCGCCGGCCGTCGCCCCCTCGACGCCCGCGGCACGGCCCGTGGCCTGCACGCCCCACGTCTGGCCGTCCGTCGAGCTGCCGTTCTCGATGCCGCAGTTTTCCTCGGCGGAGCCCGACGCACGTGCGCTCGCGAGCGCGGGCCTGGCGCTCCGATCGGCGTGCCGGCGGATCGAGGACGACAACCGGAGGCACTGGATGGCGCTCGACCCGTCGCTGGGAAGGTCGCTCGACAGCCTGGCAAAGGTCGGCGTCGACGCGTGGCGGAAGATGGGGTGCTACGCCGGCACCAAGGGGGCCTGGGTGATCGAGCAGGGGTCCTTCCATCCCGCGCGCGACGGCGGAACCTCGGGCACCTGGACGCTGACGTATCTGGCGCCCGAGGCACGGCGACGCGCCGCGGGCGATGCCCACGGTGAGGTCCGCCTGCTGTCCCCCGGCGTGACCAGCACGACGGTCGCCGTCGACGGCGCCTACGACTTCGACGGAGACGGAGTGGACGAGGTGGTCGTGCAGGTCACGTCGTCCGGGGCCGCCAGCGGGCTCCCGGTCGTGTCCGCGAAGGCGTACACGCTCCACGATGGGGCCGTGTCGGCGTGGGACCCGGTCGCCGGGCGCACCGTGATCGCCTGGCTGGACGCGGATCGTGACGGGCGGCCCGATCTGGTCCTGTCGACGGGATCGAGCGTCGTCGAGCTCGCGCACTCGCTGCCGGGCGGGCGATTCTCCACCGACGACGACGTGGCGCGCGCGTTCCTCCACGGCGTGTGCGCGCACCCGCCGCACTCCGTCCTGCCCGCGGGTGCCCCCGTGGTGCCGGCGCCGAGCGGGCAGGCAAGTCCCGACGAGATCGCCGCCGCGCTGTGTGCTCCGGCTCGCGCCATCGACGCGGCGTGCCCCGCGCCGGGCGAGTGAGGCGACGCTGGAAGGCCGCGTGGCCCGGCCATCCGGTCTAGCGCGCCACAGAGGATTCGCGGCCAGGGCGGGGGCGCGTGCCTGAACCTCTGACCTACGGCTCGGAGCGCGTGTACACGCACGAACGGGTTTGTTTTCCGCCGTCGCCGTGATGACTGTAACCGGAGCTGTACCCGGCGCTGACGGCCCGAAGTCCGGCGGGACTCGTCGGGCAGCGTGATTCGTGGCTTGAGCCCATGCAACAGGGTCAAACCACGCCCGCGGGTTTAGGGACCCTGGCGGGGTAGACGCCCGTCGCGTGGCGCCCGCGATCGCTGGTGCTCGGTTCGCACCTCGCCCACGATGTGGATCAAGGGTCGCAGCAGCGGAGAGCGCGCGGCGTCGGCTCGCCATATCGCGACGTCGCGCAGTTCGACGCCGAGATTGCTCAAGGGCTTCCATACCGCGGTGCGGTCGAGAGCAGCCGGACCGCCGATGGCTCCGCCAGCATCGAGAAAGCGCACCCCGCTCTCCGACGCGAACGTCATCCCGAGCCCACTCGAAACGAGGGTCCAGACCGCCTCTCCGTCGCCGACCTCGGGCGCCAGGTTCAGCACCACGCCGCGCGCGCGAACCGCGGCGATGATGTCATCGTAGAGACGCGGCCGCAGCCGACGCGGCCCCATCAGGATCGGTTCATTCGCGAGATCTTCGACCTTGAGCGTCGCTTTCTTGGCAAGGCGATGATCCTTCGGGAGCCGAATCCCGAGTCGAGTTCGTGACAGCACGACGCTCCGGAGCGACGCGTCGTCGGGGACTTCGTTCCCGTAAGCGAGCGCGATCTCACCGACCCTCAGCCCCTCCCACTGCTCGGTGCCGATCATCGGCACGAGCTTCACCCTCACGCGCGGCTGTCGCCTATGGAGCTTGGCGACGATCGTCGAGAGCAGCCCGAGGTACCCCGAGCCCGGCTCGAATCCGATCGCGATTGTCCCGATCCGTCCATCTTTCGCCTCGCGCGCCTCGCCCACCGCGACGTCAACACTCGACAGAATCGCCTTCGCCCTCTCCAGAAACAGACGCCCGGCCAGCGTCAGCTTCACGCCACGCCCGGACGGCTCGAACAGATCGACACCGACCTCCTCCTCGAGCTGCTGCATCTGGCGGCTGAGCGGCGATTGCGAGACGTGCAGTTTCTCAGCGGCGCGGCGGAAGTTCTCTTCCTCGGCGACCACGACGAAGTAGCGTATGTGACGAAGCTCCATGGTCGGTTCTCCGCGACGGATGGGAGCATCGATACCTATCAGGTCTCGATTCAGTGTCTAACAATGTCTTGGACGCAACACCGCTCGACGTCCACGATCAGGGCATGAATCGCAAGACTGCACTGGTCACCGGCGCGAACCGTCCGCTCGGCCTGGGATTCGCCGTGGCGCGCCAGCTCGCCGAGCAAGACCACCATGTCATCCTGACCGCGCGGGACCTGCGCCAGGCCGACGATCGCGCCTCGGAGTTGCGCCGCGCGGGCCTCTCCGCCACCGCGGCGCGACTCGATCTCGCGGACCGCGCCAGCATCCGCGAAGCGGCCGATCGTCTCGCCCAGACCGTCGGGCACCTCGACGTGCTGGTGAACAACGCGAGCCATGGGCCCGACTTCCGCACCCGGTCTGCCCTCGATGTCGATCTCGATGCTCTCCACGCGACGTTCGAGGTCGATGTCTTCGGGTGCTGGGCGCTCATCCTGGCGCTGCTGCCGCTACTTCGGCGCGCTCCGGCAGCACGCATCGTCAACGTCTCGAGTGTGGCGGCGCAGCAGATTGGAAAGCCGGGCGTCGCCGTCGTTTTCTCGCCCGCCCACTCGCTCGCCAAGCACACGCTCAATGTCCTGACCACGACCCTTGCGGCCGCGCTCGCCGACACGCCGATCCGGGTCAACGCCGTGGACCCCGGAAGCATCGCGAGCCATCCCGAACGAGGCGACGACGAAGATGATCGGCCCGCGGCCGAAGCCGCCTGGGGCGTCATCTGGGCCGCCACGCTCGACGCGGGCGGCCCCACTGGCAGGCTCTTTCTCGACGGCCAGCCCGTGGAGGCCGCACCGCAGTGAAGCGCCCGCTCGTCGTCCTTCTCGCGGCCATCGGTCTCGACGCGATTGGCATCGGCCTGGTCTTTCCCATCCTGCCCCGACTCTTGGAGGACCTGACGCACGCTCGAAACGTCGCTCCGTACATCGGAATCACGACGGCGCTCTATGCCGTCATGCAGTTCATTTTCGCGCCGTTGCTCGGCGCGCTGAGCGACAACGTTGGCCGGCGCCCCGTGCTCCTCATGTCCCTCGCCGGCGCAGCGATCAGCTACGTCCTCATGATGTTCGCGACGCAGCTCTGGATGCTAGTGCTGGGTCGTGCGATCGCGGGGCTGACCAGCGCCAACGTCTCCGTGGCGACGGCCTACGTCACCGACATCTCGCGGGAGGACGAGCGCGCGGGTCGCTTCGGCCTTCTCAACGCCATGTTCGGTATCGGTTTCATCATCGGACCGGTCCTTGGCGGCGTGCTCGGCGACTACGGGTTGCGACTGCCGTTCGTCGCCGCCGCCATCCTCAACGCGGGCAACCTCGTGCTGGCGTCGTTCGTCTTGCCGGAGTCGCGCCCGCCGGCTCGCCAGAAGAAGTTCGAACTCGGAGCGCTCAACCCACTCCGCCCCCTCCGCTGGGCTCTCTCCATGAAGGGGCTTCTGCCCATCACGCTCGTGTTCTTCATCCTGAGCGCCGCTGGCGAGGTGTATGGCACCTGCTGGGCGTTGTGGAGCACGGACACGTTCCACTGGAATGGTCGCTGGATCGGTCTGTCGCTCGGCACGTTCGGCGTCTGCCATGTGCTCGTGCAGACGCTCCTGCCGGGCCCGGCAACGCGACGGTTCGGCGAGCGAGGCGCCGTTCTCGTCGGAACGGCGTGCAGCTGCGTCTCCCTCGTCATCCTGGCCTTCGCCACGCAGGGCTGGATCGTCTTCGCCATCATGCCCGTCTTCGCGCTCGACGGAATCGGCACGCCGGCGCTCCAGGCGCGGGCCACCCGCCAGGTGGGCCCGGCTTTCCAGGGCCAGCTCCAGGGGGTGCTGGCCTCGGCGGTAAGCTTGGCGTCCATCGTCGCGCCGCTCGGGTTCTCGTCCATCTACTTCGTCGTCCAGAAGCCGTGGCCCGGTGCCATCTGGCTCTCGGTCGTGGCCGTCCAGGTCATCGCGATCCCGCTGATCATCCTCGCCACCCGGAGCGCTCACGCGCGGTGCACCCGTGAGGTCGCGGGGCCGTGCACTCAGCGGGCCGCCTAGCGCGCCGCAGAGGATTCGTCGCCGAGGACCAAGCCCCCGGCTTGGGCCGAGCCGCTCGACCCACGGCTCCCGGAGCGCGGGGACAACTACGAATGGGCGCGCTGGTGGACCGAGAGGCGGACCGGGGCGGGGCAGCTTCGCTAGGGCGCGTTGGACGGAGGATTCCCACCGTGGTAGGAATCGGAGATGGCCAAGCCAGCCGCCAAGCTCTCGGTCAGCGTGCCTGGTGACCTCGCCAAGACCGTGCGCAAGAGGGTCGGTGCGCGCGGCCTGTCAGGCTTCGTCACTCGGGCGATGCGTCACGAGCTCGAGCGAGAACAGCTCGGCGTGTTCATCGCGGAGCTCGACAAGGAGCTGGGTACGGTGAGCAAGAAGTCGCTCGCCGCGGCGAGAGCGGCGTGGCTGGGACGCTGATCCTCGACGCGGAAGCGGTCAACGCCTTGGCCCGAGCTCGCGAGCGGGGTGCCCTCGCAGAACGAGCGCGAGCGATCCTGCAGGTCGCCTATGAGGATGGAGCGTTGGTGCGGGTGCCGGCGCCAGTCCTTGCCGAGGTGTGCCGTGGTGGGGCCTTCGACGCTCCCATCGACAGACTGCTCAATGGACGTGGAATCCACGTCGTGGATCTGACCGACAGGGTGGCTCGCCGCGCCGGCAGTTTGCTGGCTCGCGCTGGCCTCGGCTCGGCGCACGCCGTCGACGCCTTCGTCGTCGCCACCGCCCTCGAGTTCGGCCTTGCGGCGATCGCGACCGGAGATCCAGAGGACATGAAACGCCTCGCCAAGACCGCACCGAACCTCCGCATTCTCGCGATCTGAAGGCGGGAGCACCGCTGAGGCCGCGCGCACGGTGCCGCGCGGTTCGTCGCCGAGGGGACGTCCGCATCTGGCGTCGCCGATCGTCGTACAAACGACGCAGATCGCACGACACAAGACGCCGCAAGACAACGCGAGGCTTAGGCTTCAGCCGATGATGTTGAGCGTTGAGGCGGTCTCGAGGGCGCTCGACCGAGCCTCGGAAGCGGGGCGCTTTGATGTGGTCGTGCAGCTCGTTCGTGAGCTAGAGGCGCGAATGGGCAGCGCGGTCACTCGGACCGTGGGAGGCGACCGGCCTGCGGTCGGTCAGCGCGCCACAGAGGATTCGAACCTCTGACCTACGGCTCCGGAGGCCGTCGCTCTATCCAGCTGAGCTAGTGGCGCTTGCGATACGTGTTTCTGCGGCGAAGGGCGTTTCTCGCACGTGCCCGAAAATCCGGCAAGAGGTGCTGGCGGAAGGGGGACCCGGGGGCCGCGGGGCTCAGGCTTTCCTGGTGCGGCGGATGACCATGCCTCCGCCGGACGCACGCGCCAGCGTCTCGCCGGCTCGAAGGGCTGCGGTCGTGGGCCGCTCGGTGCTGTTCGGGGCCTGCTCGCGCGGAGCCTCGCTGTCTGCGACCGCCGGCGTGGAGGGGGGCGGGACAGCCCGCATGGGCGACTCCAGGATGGCGGCCAGCAGTCTCTCCGGATCCGTGATCTCCGCCCACAGAGGCCGTTCCGCAGCAGGGGCGGCCTTCCGGGGACGACGTGCGCGCGGCGAGGCGGCCGGGGGTGTAAGGCTCCGCCGCGCTGCCGGAGCGGCGGGCGTCGGGGGACCGAGCAGCTCGCGTAGCTCCTCGAGGCTGGCGTGGCGGAGCGCGCGAAACACGTCGTCGACGAAGCGCGCGACGAGAGGACGGAAGTCGAGCATTCGCCGGGGGGCTCCTAGCACGCCTCCGGGGGTGTGCGGCTGCCCATCGTCAGGCAGCTCCGGGACGCGCCATGAACACGCCCCTCTCCCTACTGCGCGATCCGCTCTTCGAGCGCCCTTCCGTCGGCCAGCGAGCGCCCCGTCAGCACCAGGTGATCGACCCCGAACGGCCAGCGGAGCTGCACGAACACGCGGCTCAGCGTCGCCTGCACGCCGCCGATGGTGGTGGTCGCGACGGCCTCGCACGCCCCGTCGCGAGCGTTGGTCTGGATGACGATGGGACGCGCCGGGAGCGCGTTGAGGCGCACCACCACGCGCCCGCCCTCCGGTCCTCGCTCCAGCACCCGCTGCTCGGCGAACCCGTAGGCGCCCACCTCGCGCTGCAGCAGCGGCTCGGTCGCCGTCGGGCCGTGCTCGAGCATGCGCCAGTACGCGAAGGTCGGGGCGGAGCCCGAGGGCGTGCACGCGCCGTCGAGGTGCACTCCGTAGTGGACCTGGTTCCGGTTCTCGCTCTTGGCGACGAGGAACACGCTGGCGACGTCGCGCCCCGCCTCGCCCTCCGCCACCCGCACGAGCAGTCCGGCCGCGGTGGCTGCGAGCAGGGCAGCAAGGAGCGAGAGGCCTCGCATGACGACGCCGAGGCTGGGGCGTCCAGGTGACGGCGTGACGGCGAGCGCTCGAAGTGTTCGTGAACTATCGCACCGCGACGCCCATGACCGCCCATCCGTGGCGCTGCCGCCCTGAATTATGCGCGCACAAGGCAAATAGTCACGGCGGCGCGGGAAGAGGCTTTCCCGCTACGCCGTAGACCTCGACATGAACGTCCCGCAAAGAAAGTGGGTCCTCTCTTGCGCCGCGCTGCTCGCTCTCCTGGGCGCCACGGCCTGCTGGAACAGCGCGCTTCCGCCCGAGTTCGCCAACGTGAAGGTGGGGGGCAACCAGCACGGCCAGGCCATGGCGGGCGGCTCGATGCCCTCGGTCAATGCGCTGTCGGTGCCGATCTGCGAGGTGCTCGTCGCGTCTGCCTCGGAGCCAGACAAGTCGTTCGTCAACGACAGCAACGGCAAGGTGTTCCTCTCGCCCGGCGAGCAGAAGGACGTCTTCTCGCCTGCACTGCAGGAGATGATGCATCCCACCAGCGCGGCCGCCCTAGACAAGGTCGACAAGCAGATGACCGTGACGGCGTACGGCTGCAAGAAGGATGCGTACGACTGGGCGGTGGACGAGTCGGCCACGTTGTTCCAGAAGACCGTGACGTTCGACAGCAGCCAGAAGCTCGTCTTTCGCTGAGTCTCACCACGTCCCGCGCAGCCCCGTCCAGCCGGGCGCGAGCACGAGCGCGGCGTTCGACGGCGTCCCCTTCGGCAGGGACAGCACGAAGAGCGTGGTGCCCGCCGCGACGCCGGCGATGCCCACCACCAGGCCCACGTTGGCGATCGTCTGCTGCGTCTTGCCGGACGAGATCTCGCCGGACTTGTCCGGTGGACACGGGCCGTCGTGGCAGGTCTGGTCGAGGTCGTTGTAGGTCGAGCGCGACATCAGCCCGGCGATGGTGAAGGTCAGCAGCCCGGCCACGCCGACGCCCCCCGCGACGTACGCCCAGGGCCGCAGCGGCGAGGACGCCACCTGGACCGGCGGCGGCTCGGGCGGCGGGGGCGGCGGCGTGAGGGACTCGCCCGACTGGGCGTCGACGGTCAGCGCGGTCTTCTGCCCGGCGACGAGGGTGACCGTCTGCCGGATGGGCGCGTGGCCGGCCGTCTCCACCACCACCTCCGTCGGCCCGGCCACCGCGGGCGCCGGCTCGGCCCACGCCGCGCGGCGGAGCTCCTCCCCGCCCACGGTGACCTTCGTGTCGTCGGTCGGGTTCTGGATGGTCAGCACCACGAAGCCGAGCTGCGTGTCGATGTCGGCGCGCTCGTTGGTCGCCGAGTCGAGAGCGCGCTGGTAGCGGTTGTCCTGCCCGACGAGCTCCTTGGCCTCCACCATCGTCCGCCCGAGCTCGGCGTAGGCCGCCACGAGCCTGCCCATCGCGCGCAGGCAGCGGGCGATCTCCAGGCGCGTATTGGGGCTGCTGACGATCTCGTGCGACGCGCGGAACTCGACCAGCGCCGCGTCGTACTGCTTCTTCCCCATCAGCTCCTTGCCGCGCGCGAACCGGGCCTGCGCCTGCTCGCGCTGCACGGGCGTCGCCACCGCCGGCAGGACGCCGTCGGCGCGGGCGAGCGAGGGCACTGCGAGCGCCTGCGCGACCAGCACGGCGGCGAGAAGTAGCCTTGCACGCATCACTCAGATCCCCTCCGGCTCGTACTTGCGCTTGCCGGGCGTGCGGATCGTGGCCGCCGGCGGTGGTGGCGTGGTGGTCGGTGGTGGCGCATAGGCCGCCGGAGGCATGCGCCAGGGCGCGGGCGCGGCCGCCGCAGGCGGTGCTGCGACCGTGGGCACGACCGACGGTGCCTCGGTCGCTGCGGCGCCGACGCTCACCGGAGCGGTCGCGGAGGGCTCTGGCGCCGGGGGATCCGCCGGTGCCGTGGCCGTGACCGGGGGCGCGGCGACGGCCGCAGGGGTCGTGGTGGCGGCGGCCACCACGGGCGTCGCCTGGGCGGCCACCGGGTGGCTCGAGCGCGTCGCGAGCCACCACACGAGCACGGCGGTGATGAAGACGAGCGGGCCCGCGAAGAGGGCGACCAGGCGCCCGGTCCGCGCCCGCGGCGGCGGCGGCACCGTTGCCTCGAGCGAGGAGACGAAGGGCGAGGCGGGGGTCAGCGGTGGTGCGGGGACGACGGGAGCGACGACGACCGGAGGAGCCACCGGCGCCACGGGCGCGAGCCGGGCGGTCGGGGGTGCAGGCGCAGGCGCAGGCGCGGGTGCGGGCGCGGGCGCGGGCGCAGGCGCGCGTGAAGCCACAGGTTTGGCCGCCACCGGTGTGGCCGCGCGTGCAGGCGCAGGCGCGGGTGAGTCCGTGGGCACGAGCGCGAGCGCGAGGGAGGGCGCGAGGCCGGGTGCCGGCGGAGGCGCGGGTGCGGCCGGCACGTGTGGCGCCGTCTTGAGCTCCGTCGGGATGCGCGCTGCGGAGGGGATCTCGAACGCCGCGTACGGCGTCGGCGAAGCCACGTCGGCTCGTGGCGGCGGTGGGTGACTCGACGGCACCACCACCGGCGTCCCCGTTCCCGCCTTTGCGATCCCCGACGGAGGCGCCACGCCCGCCAGCGTCGGCTGCCGGGGTCGCAGCGCGGGGACCTCGGGCGGCTTGCGTGCTGCGGCCTGTGCCAGCGGAGGAGGGGCAGGCGGCGCGGGAGGAGGCGGCGGTGGGCGCGGGGGAGGCTGGCTGAGCGACGGGGGTATGGGCGTCGGCGCGGTCGAGCTCCTGGCCAGCGCGTCGACGGGCTCCACGGAGTCGACCGGGATGTCCTCGCTCGGCGGAGGCGCCTCGACCCCCGAGACCTCGCGAACCTTCGGCTCGTTGCGCTCCAGGCCCTGCCGGCGCTTCTCGATGCGGTCGCCGTACGTCGCCCGCACGAACCCGGCCACCCGCACCGGCGCCGCGAGCTTGGGCCCGGCGATGCGCCGCAGCTCGGCGGCCAGCGCTGCGGCCGACGCGAACCGCCTCTCCGGGTCGACCGACAGCGCGCGCGTGGTCACCTCGGCCAGCGGCGCCGCCCACGGGCTACCCTCGGGGATGGACGGCGGGACGACCTTGCCGCTGAGCAGGCGGGTCACGATGGCCGACGGCTGCGAGTTGGGAAACAGCGGGCGCCCGCTCAGCGCCTCCCACAGCATCACCCCCACGCTGTAGACGTCCGCCCGCGCGTCCGCCGTGTCGTCGGCCAGCAGGACCTCCGGTGCCAGGTAGGCGCTGCCGTCGCGCCCGGGTCGCGCGATCGCCGAGCGCACGCGGCAGGTGCTGACCACCTTCGCCACGCCGTCCAGGCCGAGCACGACACAGGCCGGCGTCAGCTCCCCGTGCACGAGCTTGAGCGGCTCGCGCTTCGCGTCGCGGAGGTTGTGCACCGCGCTCAGGCCGGACAGGACGTCCACCAGCACGCGCAGCGCGATCTCGAGCGAGACCGGCGTCGGTCCGGCCGCGAGCTCCGACCACCGCACGCCGTCCACGTACTCGCCCACGACGAAGACCTCGTCGCCGCGGATGACGACGTCGCGGATCCGCGCGACGTTGGGGTGCTCCAGGGTGGCCAGGCGACGCGCGTCGCGCACCCAGTCGGCGATCTCCTGGTCGCCGTACTGGCCTCCGCGCGCCACGCGCTCCACGACGACCAGCACGGGCCGACCGTCCGGCTGGGGGTCGAGCGCAGCAAACGTCGGCACCGCGCGAGCTCCGAGCTCACGCAGCAGTGTGAAGCGCTCCGCAGGGGGAGCCCCGCGGGCGTCGGGCGAGGACGTGGCCGCCAACAACCACAGGGTACACCTGACCGGGGCAAGCTGCCGTCCAGAGGGTGTGAGGGTCCGGGTGACGCGAAATGTGGGAGAAGGCGGCTGGTCCAGCCCGGGGTGGGCGTCCCCCCCTCAGCGGATGTCCTTGAGCACCTCCGCCGGGGTGCCGCGCTCGACGATGCGGCCCGCCTGCATCGACCACACCGTATCCGAGAGCTCGGACGCCAGCCTCATCTCGTGCGTCACCAGCACCAGGGTGAGCGCGCGGTCCCGGGCCAGGGTGCGCAGCACCCCGCGGACCTCCTCGCGCATCTCGGGGTCGAGCGCGCTGGTGGGCTCGTCGAGCAGCAGCACGCGCAGGGGCATCGCCAGGGCGCGGGCGATGGCCACGCGCTGCTTCTGCCCCCCCGACAGCTCGTGCGGGTAGGCCTCCGCGCGGTCCCCCAGGCCGACGCGCGCCAGTAGCTCCCGGCCCCGCTCGTCGGCCTCGGCCCGCGACCTCCGCACCACGATCCGTGGAGCGAGCGTGACGTTGGCGAGGGCGGTCAGGTGCGGGAACAGGTGAAACTCCTGGAACACCATGCCCACGGTCTCGCGCAGCGCCCGCACCTTGGCGCGGTCGCGCGCGGCCCCCGGCGCCAGCGAGAAGCCCGCCACCTCGATGCTCCCGGCCTGGAAGGGCTCCAGCGCGTTGATGCACCGCAGGAGCGTGGACTTGCCGCAGCCGCTCGACCCGACGACGGCGACGCACGAGCGCTCCTCGACCCGGGCGTCGATGCCCTCGAGGGCCGCGCGCTCGCCGTAGCGCTTGCCGAGGCCGCGGATGGTGATCATCGCGCCAGCCTCTTCTCCAGCCGGCGCGACAGGCGCGACAGGGGAAAGCTCATGGCGAAGTAGAACGCCGCGCACAGGAGACCCGGGCCCACCCAGCTCCGCAGCTCCACGGCGGCGATGGTCATGCGCTTGGTCAGCTCGATGACGGTGAGCACGCTGACCAGCGAGGAGTCCTTGAGCAGCGACACGAAGTCGTTGGTGACGGCAGGCAGCGCGGTGCGGAAGGCCTGCGGGAGGGTGACGTGGCGGAGGGTCTGCCAGGGGCCGAGGCCCAGCGCCGCGGCCGCCTCGACCTGACCCCGCGGGACGGCGAGCAGCGCGCCGCGGTAGACCTCGGCCTCGTACGCGGCGTAGTTGAGCCCGAGCCCCAGGATGGCGGCGGTCATGGGCCCGAGCCGGAGCACGGGCGCGAGCCCGAAGTAGAGGACGTAGAGCTGCAGGAGCACCGGGGTGCCGCGAAGCGCCTCGACGTACGCCGTCGCGAGCGTCCGCGAGACGGGGCCCGCGCCGACGCGGACGGCCGCCAGGAGCATCCCCAGCGGCATGGCGAGCGCGAACGAGGCGAAGGACACGACCAGCGTCAGCGCGGCGCCCTGGAGGAAGAGCAGCAGCTGGTGGACGTCGAGCGACTGCGCCGGGGCGGCGGGGAGGGCGGCGGCGGGCGCCGGCGGCGTGGACGAGGAGAGGGCGTCCTGGGTGGCGTCCCACAGCTTCCACGCGGAGAGGATGGCCCGGAGCTCGCCGCTGTCGATCATGGCGCCGAGCGCGTCGTCGACGGCCCGCCCGAGGGCCTCGTCCCCGCGCCGCATGCCGATGACGTACGTGCCACGCCCGAGCTCGCCGGGGAGGCACTGGACGCCGGTCAGCGGGCACCCGTAGCGGTCGGCGATGATGTGATCGAGGACCACGCCGTCGACGCGGCCCTGCTGGAGATCGAAGTAGGGCTCCTCCTGTCCCTCGTAGAGCGCGACCTCCGCGCCCTGCGCGCGGAGCAGGTCGAGGGCGTAGGTCTGGTTGAGGGTGCCGATGCGCTTGCCGCGGAGGTCGCCGAGGGAGCGATAGGGCGCGCCGGCACGCACGGCGAGCACCTCGCGGTAGACGAAGTAGGGCCGCGACAGCCGCAGGCGCGCCCGCCGCTCGCCCGTGTCCTCGAGCCCGTTCAGCGCCACGTCGAAGTCCCCGCGCTCGAGGGCCGGCACGAGGTTGGACCACTGCATCTCCACGAAGCGCGCGCGGGGTGCCCCGAGGCGGCGCGCCAGGGCGGCGGCGATGTCGACCTCGAAGCCGATGATGTGCCGGGGGTCGCCCGGGTCCTCGTACACGTACGGCTCTCCGCCCTGCAGGTCGCCACCCCAGGTCAGCTCCCCGCGGGCGCGCAGCTCGGCCAGCGTGTCGGCGCGGGCCGGCGCGGCGAGCGCGGCGAGCGCGGCGAACGCGAGCAGTGCGAGGACGACCGGGGTGCACGCGAGCCGCACGACAGGGATGCTACCTGCGGGCGGAGAGGGAGATGGGCGTCCTCTTCAGCCGGCCGTCGCGGGCGTCGGCACGACGCGGAACACCTTCCGCCAGAGGGGGTAGCTCCACACCAGGAACACGAGGTGGCTCGTCACCAGGCGCACCAGCCAGTACACGTGGCCGGCCCCGGGCAGGGTGCGCAGCACCTGGTCGTACAGCAAGCCGTTGAGCGCGAGCGCCACCAGCTCGACCGCCGTGTAGCCGACGGCCTGCTTTCCCACGTGGCCGTCGCGCGCGCGGAAGGCGAAGTGGCGGTTGCCGAGGAAGTTGACGACGCCCCCGACGAGCAGCGCGGGGATGTTGGCGACGCGGGGATCGACGTGGAGGACGGAGACGAGGAGGGCGAGCGTGGCGAGGTCGGAGGCCGTCGCCGCGATGCCGGCTACGCCTGCCCGGAGCAGCTCTGCGATTCGACGTCCGGTCACGGGTCTGTGTCGAAGCAAGCGTCACGCCGCGGCCGGGCCGAGGAGTTTCGCGTGGTTGGAGCCCGCGTCGTGGACGGCTGCACACGACCCTTCGCAGGCCGGTGCGTAACCTCAGCGGGCTGGCCGGCCGCTCTTCTCGTCCTGCTCTGCGATGGCGGCGAGCCCCGCCAGATCGCCCAGCGCGAGTGGATGGACCGGAGGGCGCGGCGTGAATGGGAGCCCCGCGGTGCCGCCCCGCTCGACGAGCAGCCGCGAGCACAGGGCCACGCACCACTTGCCCTGACACCACCCGGTGCCGAACCCGGTGTAGCGCTTGAGCGACTCGAGATCGCTGTACCCCCGGTCGATCGCCTCCTCGAGGTCGTGCAGGGTGACGTCCTCGCAGCGGCAGGCGAGCGCCTTGGTCAAGTGCCCTCGTACTCGCACCGCGCGTCGCACGTCTCGAAGACGGTGACGCGCACCAGCGGCTCGAGCCTGGCCTTCATGCGGGACCAGATCCACGCCGCGAGGACCTCGCTCGTGGGGTTCTCGAGGCCGGGGACCTCGTTGAGGTAGTTGTGATCCAGCAGGTCGTGGAGCGGCTTCCAGGCGTCGTAGAGGTGCTGGAAATCGATGAACCAGCCGGTCTCTTCGTTGACGGGGCCGGCCACCGCGAGCTCCACCTTGAAGCTGTGGCCGTGGAGGCGCGCGCACTTGTGTCCGGGGGGGACCTTCGGGAGGCGGTGGGCGGCCTCGAACCGGAACTCGTGCACGAGACGAACCTTCATGGTAAAGCCGCTCCCCCTTCGAGGGATTTTGCCATGTACATCACTCTTTCCAAGAAGCCGCGCAAGGTGAATCGCAGCAAGAGCAACCGCTTCCGGGCGAAGCTCAAGGCCAAGGACAAGGGTCGCCGTCTGCGCGTCTACAACGGCGTGAAGAGCTGAGAACACCTCGGGGCTTGGTCTTCCACGCCGACGTGAGAGCGTCGGCGTATTTCGGTCGAGACCAAGCGAGGCCAAGGAGGCGAGCGAGGCGTACACACGTACGCCGCAGCCGAGCCGACGCAGGCATCGCGCCGGTATCGGCCGGAAGACGCCGACGTTCTAGCCGCCGCCCTTTTTCAGCTCCGTCAGCACCAGCTTCGCGGCCATCTTCAGGGTGTCGAACACGCCGACGCCCGTCCGCGCCACGGCGTCGAAGTCGGGGACGCTCGTCTTGTTGAGCATCTGCCGCAGCTCTTCGCTGGACGCGACGTTGGGCAGATCGCGCTTGTTGTACTGGATGACGAAGGGCAGCTTCTCGAGGGAGTAGCCCTGCTCGGCCAGGTTGGTGCGCAGGTTCTCCATCGACTCCTCGTTCGCCTCCATGCGCTCGATCTGCGAGTCGGCGACGAAGATGACCCCGTCCACGCCCTTGAGGATGAGCTTTCGCGACGCGTCGTAGAAGACCTGACCGGGCACCGTGTAGAGGTGAAACCGCGTCTTGAAGCCGCGGATCTCGCCCAGGGCCAGCGGAAGGAAGTCGAAGAAGAGGGTGCGCTCGGTCTCCGTCGCCAGGGAGATCATCTTCCCTTTGTGCTCGGGGTTCGTGCGCTCGTAGATGTACTGAAGGTTCGTCGTCTTCCCGCAGAGACCCGGCCCGTAGTAGACGAGCTTGCAGTTGATCTCCCGGGCCATGTAGTTGATGAAGCTCATCGGCGGCGGGGGGTCCCCTCAGTCGTTGAAGAGGTTGTCGATGTCGTCATCGGTGATCTCGGCGAAGGGCGAGTCGGCGCCGGGCTCCTGCACCTTCTTGAGCAGGGACTCGAAGATGTGGTTGAGCTCCTCGCTGGCCTTCTTCACGCGGAGGCGGACCAGGCCGAGGGAGGACTTCGAGTCGAAGATCACCACCAGGATGACGCGGTTACCGACCAGCTGGATGTGGATGTTCGCCTTCTCGCCCTCGTGAAACTGGGTGGCGAACTCCTGCTCCTTCAGCAGCTTGGCCATGCCGCCGGTGGCGGCGATGTTGCCCGCCGTCAGCGAGGCGAGGCTGGTCGTGTCGACGTTGTCGATGTCACCGGCGGCTGCGATGAGCTGCCCGTTCTTGTCGACGATGAAGACGACCTTGGCGTTCGCATCGCGAACCAGACGGTCGACGACCACCTGGATCTGATTGAACTCCTCCTCGTACATCACCATCTGCGGATTGGCCATTCGAAGCCTCGAAGTGCGTTGCCGTTCGCCGTGGAGCTTGGGATGTTCGGTTGTAGCGTCCTTTGCAGCATGCCGTAAAGACGCCCGGCACCCTTTTGGGCGGCCGGGGCTAGCGGGGCTCGAAGCGCACGGCGATCTCCAGCTCGTCCTCGGGGTTCTTGCCCCGTGACACGGGAATGGCGCTGAACCCGGGCTCTGCGCGAAGCTGCTCGAACACCGCCCGCACCAGGCGTGGCTGAACACGTGTCCGCCACGCCTCCAGCCAGGCGTTGCCGTCGTCGTCACCCTCGTAGTGCTCACCGAACTCGGCCGACAGCTCGATCCGGATGACGAAAGCCCCTTGCTCGCGATGGATGGCCATGGCCGTGGTCTCATCCTACACAGCGTCCGTATGCCCGGGCCGCCCCATCCGCCTCGCATCGGCCTCGTCACCGGACCGCTGGAGGCCCGCACCGTCGCGGCCCTCTCGGGCTCGGCGCTGGACCGGCCTCTCTCCGGTGCGGCCGAGCTGACGGTCGGGGTGGTCCTCGACGACGCCGTGCTGCAGGGAGCCTTCCAGCGTGGCGCCGGTGTCCTTCGCCGTGGCTCGGGTGGACCGGAGGTGCGCGTCGGCCCGGGCACGGTGTACGTCGGCCTCGCCCTGGAGAGCCCAGCTGCTCTCTTGCCGTGCGACGAGTCCCGCATCGTCAACCGCCACGTCCGCCCTCTCCTCCGGGCGCTCGGACGCGCCGGCGCCGTGGCTCACTTCTTCGGTCGCGACTGGGTCAGCGTGGCGCACAGGCCCGTCGCCTGGGTCGGGTTCGCGCACGACGCGACCAGCCACCGCACCGTGTTCGAGGCCTTCGTGGCGGTCCGCACCCCCTTCGCCCTCTCCGGGCGCGCCAGCTTCCTCGGCAAGCCCCAGGGGACGCTGGAGTCCGTCACGGGCACGGCGATCGACGAGGCGCGGCTGGTCGGGGCGATCGTGGACGCCTACACCCGCGACGCGGAGGTCCTCCCGCAGGCACCGCCAGACCTCCGGGTGTCTCCCGTGCAGACCGCGCCGCCGTGGACGGCCATGGTCGAGGAGGCCATCGGACCTCTCGGGGCAGGACCGGACGCAGCCGGCGTCTTCCGCGTCGGGGGCGACCTCCTGGTGTCGCGGGACGCGCTGGCCCGTCTGGAGGCGCGCGCGGCGAACGCCAGCAAGGACGACCTGGGTCGTGTCCTCGACGACACCCTCGCGGCACCCGGCGTCGCCCTCGACGGAGTGCGCTCGCTCACCAGCATCCGCGACGTCATCGTGGCAGCGCGCGGCCTCTGATTTCAGAGGAAAGTCGTTTCGATCGACGCGAAAGCGACACTTCCATCGATCGCCTCCCGTCCCCCTCCCGGGAGAGCAACGCTCTCATCCATCGATCTCCCACGGTTCTGGGACGCTTGTCCTGCCTGCATTTTCCGAAGCAAGAGCCCGTCCCAGAATCGGCCGAGAGCGAGCGAGGCGTACTCCCGTACGCCGCAGCGAGCCGACAACGCCAGCGCGACGCTATCGGCCGGTCATGAGATGGGCTCTAGGGGAAGCGCACCTGGAAGACGCCGGAGAAGACGTCGCCCTTCTTGTAGGGGATGGCCGAGCCCGGCGCGTGGACGTTGTCGACGAAGTAGTTGTACTCGAGCATCAGCTGGAGCTGCTTCGTGAAGTGAGCCACGCCCACGAAGGCGAACGTGTCGCGCGAGTTCGAGCCCTGCGCGCTGTCGGGCGAGTACTTGTCGTAGCGGAAGGCCCAGGTCGACCAGCGCGTGACGTCCTGTTCGATGCGCGCCCAGTACCCGAGCTCGTCCTTGTTCACGACCGAGCCGTTCACGATGTCCGCCGGGAGGCCGGGGAGCGCGATGGAGGCCGCGTACTTCGTCCCGCGGTCCATGTTCTGGCCGCGGTCGAACTCGGCGAAGACGCGCGTCTCGCCGATCTGCAGGAAGCGGTGGTGAATCGCCGCCTCGATGTTCCACGCGTAGCGGGGGTACTGCTTGAAGGCCAGGCTGGCGAGGCTGACCTCGGACCCCTGGCCGTAGTAGCCGCTGGCGCCGACGTCGAACGGGCCGAAGTTGTAGTTCACGCGGCCGAGGATGTCCTTGCCCTTGTTCAGGTCGGGCAGCAGCGAGAACGTCTTCTCGCCCTGGGTCTCGCCGTTGATGACGGCCACCTGCCCCGTGAAGCGATGGTTCAGCGCGGTGGTGTAGGCCTTCACGCCGGTGTCGAACTCGCCCGGCGTGACGTTCTGCTCCCACCACGAGCGCTCGATGAAGGGACGATCGGCGTCGCTCTGCAGGACCTCGAAGCCGTAGGGGATCTTGAAGATGCCCATGCCGAACGTCGTCTCCACGTCGTCGCTCCAGCGCGCGATGCCCTGCGCCTCGACGTTGCGCGCGATGGTGCCCGTCGCGTTGTCGGGGCCGCCCGCCAGCGTGGGATCGACCTCGAACACCAGGCGGGACCACTGCGTCGCCTCGAGCTCCAGCTTCAGCCGCGCGCGGCGCAGGCGGAAGTAGTCGCCGTTGGTGGTGAGCCCGGGCGCGCCCGCGGCGAAGACCGTGTCCGCCTTCGCGACGGTGCTGTTGGCGTTCACGCCGGGCGGCAGCGAGCCGTTGGAGTAGTTCGGCGACGCGTTGTCCGTGTCGTACCACTGCCAGAGCAGCTGCGGCTGAACGTACCCGCTGATGTGGACGTTCTTCGTCCAGCCCCACCACTTCTCGTGGTCCTCGTGCTCGCGGCGCTCGCGCTCCTCGGCCTGGCGCAGTCGAAGGTCGACCTCCGCCATGTGGCGCTCGAGCTCGCGGTCCCGGTCGGCGTTATAGGCGGGCAGCTGCGGCAGCGGGGCGGGCGTCGCGCTGGGCGGCGTGGGGGGCCACGGCGTCACCACCAGCGGCGCAGGCTGCTCCTGTCCCGTTCCGCCGGTGCTCGGCGCGAGCGGCGGCGGGGGCGGCGGGGGGAGGTCGGGAGGGGGCGGAGACGTGGGCGCCGCCGCGGGCGGCAAGGGGGGAGGAGGAGGCGGCGGCTGCTGGGCGTGGGCGCTCCGCGCGGCGGCGGCGGCGAAGAGAGTCAGGAGGACGGCGGTTCCGATGGACTTCGAGCGGAGGCAACGAGCCATGTCGAGGATCTCCCCGTGTGGGCCCAAGCGGGCCGAGCCCGGCTCTAACACACTTCGAACGGCCGGGAAGGTGACGCGTGAGTGCGGGCCCCGTGGCGCTCGGCGACACGGTCTCAGCTCGAACCGGCGCGCTCCCAGACCCTCGCTTCCTTGAAAATGCGAACGAGGTCGGTGTCCAGGTGTCCGTCCTTGACGCTGTACTCGAGGATGTCCAGCGCCCGCTCGACGGGGACCGCCTTCTTGTACGGGCGGTCGCTGGCGGTGAGGGCGTCGTAAATATCCGCCACGCTCATCATCTTCGACTGGACCGGGATCTCCTCGGCGCGGAGGCGGTTGGGATAGCCGGTCCCGTTCAGGCGCTCGTGGTGGGCGCCGGCGATGATGGGGACACGCTGCAGGGATTTCCCCCAGGGGATGCGCGACAGGAACCGGTACGTGTGCGACACGTGCGAGCGGATCTCGTCGAACTCCTGGGGCGTGAGCGACCCCTTGCTCACCTTCAGGCAGGTGACCTCCTCGTCGTCGAGCAGCGCGTGGTGGTCGCCCCGGAGGTCCACGTAGGTCTCGTGCGAGATGGCCTCGATGCGGGCGAAGTCCCCGCTCGACAGGATGGTGGGCTCGTTCGCGCTGACCACAGCGTCCCACGCGCCGTCCAGCGCGCCCCAGCGCTGCGCCAGCTCGCGGTCGAGCGCGTCCAGCTGGTCGCGGCTCGCCCCCGACTCGAGCGCGCGGACCTTGCGCGCCAGGACCTCGGCCTCCACCGTCCGCGCCACGTAGTCGAACCGCGCGCGCACCAGCTCCAGCCGCTCGTCGTAGAGCTTCTTGGCCTTGACCAGGACCTTCTCGCGCACGCCGATCTTCCCGAAGTCGTGCAGCAGGCTGGCGTACTCGAGCTCGCGCAGGTCCTCGGGCGTGAAGGACGCGCCGGCGTACGGGCCCGTGGTCAGCCCGTCGACCACCCTGGCCAGCGACACCGTCAGGTCCGCCACGCGGCGCGAGTGACCGCTGGTCGTCGGGTCGCGCGACTCGATGGCCTCGACGCTCGCCTTCACGAAGCCCTCGAAGAGCTTGCGGATGTCCTCGTACAGGATGGCCGTCTCGAGCGAGACGCCGGCCTGCGCGGCCAGCATCGACAGCAGCTCCTCGCTGCGTTCGTCGAAGGGGACGACCTGCGCGTCGACGTCGGTCTTGGTGAAGAGCTTCTGGCCGGCGTCGCGCTTCTTGTTGATCAGCTGGATGACGCCGATCACCTCGTCGCGCTGGCTGATGAGCGGGATGGTCAGCATCGACCGCGTCAGGTACCCGATGCGCCCGTCGAAGCTGGGGTCGAAGTGGAAGGTCGAGCCCTCGGGCAGGTCGTAGACGTCGGGGATGTTGAGGGGGCGCTTCTGCAGCGCCGCCGCCCCGGCGATGGACCGGTCGGACAGCGGCATGGTGAACTCGCGCGAGTCGAAGGTCACGCTGTCGTTCTGCGTGAGCTTGAAGCGCAGCACGACCTTGCCCGGCTCGCTGGGGTGCGGCTCGACGATGTAGATGCTCCCGGCGTCGGCCCCGGTGACGAAGCGGCTCTTCTCGAGGATGACGCCGAGCAGCTTGTCGACGTCGCGCACCGTGGTCATCGCCCGGGCGATGTGAATCAGCTCCCCCAGCTCGTAGCGATACCGGCGCAGCCAGCGGCCGCGGGCCTCGGCGCGCGCCTTGGCCTCGAGCAGCTCGAGCGCGCGGTGGGTGGCCAGGTAGAGATCCTCGGCGCCGGCGTCCGCGTCCAGCACGCTGGCCAGACCGCGGCTCACGGCGTCGCCCAGCGACCCGTCCAGCGGGCGCCCGACCAGCACGAGGAGCGCCTCCCCTTCGGCGAAGCGGTCGGTGAACGGTGCCAGCAGCTCGCGCGCGCGATCCCACAGCGCGCCGGGCGCGAAGACGACGCAGAGCCGCTCCTGCGGCCGGCCGTTGGGCGCGGTGAGGGTGCGCCAGACCGTCACCAGCAGCTCGTGCGGCCGCGTCACCGGATCCGCCGCCAGCCGCGCGTCGCGTTGCAGGAGCTCGGCCACGCGGTCCATCGCCGCTCCCCCCGACAGGCTCACTTGCCCTTCTCCCGTGACTCGCGACCCTCGCGGACGAGCGCGTCGCGCGCCTCGTAGCGGACGATGATCTTCTGCACGAGCGGATGGCGCACCACGTCGACCTCCGTGAAATGGGAGAACGAGATCCCTTCGACGCCGTCGAGCAGCTGCCGGGCCTCCGCCAGGCCGCTGGCGCGCCCCTCGGGAAGGTCGACCTGGGTCACGTCACCCGTCACGACGGCCTTGGAATGGTAGCCCAGGCGCGTCAGGAACATGCGCATCTGCTCGCTGGTGGTGTTCTGGGCCTCGTCGAGGATGACGAAGCAGTCGTTCAGCGTGCGGCCGCGCATGAAGGCGAGCGGGGCGACCTCGATGTGACCGCGCGAGATGAGGCCCTGCGCCTTGTCGACGTCGAGCATATCGTCGAGCGCGTCGTAGAGCGGTCGCAGGTAGGGGTTGACCTTCTCCGCCAGGTCGCCGGGCAGAAACCCCAGCTTCTCGCCCGCCTCGACCGCCGGGCGCGTGAGCACGATGCGCTTGACCTGACGGCTCAGCAGCGCCGACACGGCGCAGGCCATGGCGAGGTACGTCTTGCCGGTCCCGGCCGGGCCGATGCCGAAGGTGAGGTCGTGGGCGCGGATGGACTCGACGTAGCGCTTCTGCGCGAGACCGCGCGGGCCGATGGGGCGGCGTCCCGCGCCCAGCGTCACCTGGTCGTCGAACATGTCGCGCAGGCGCGCGGACGGATCGCTGCGCAGCGAGCGCAGGGCGCGAGCGACGTCGGCGATCCCGATGTCGATGCCCTGCGCGAGCAGCGTCGCCGTCTCGGTCAGGAAGCGCTCCGCGAGCGTGACCGCCTCCGCCTCGCCCTCGAGGAGCAGCTTGTTGCCCCGCAGGCTGATGGCCACCCTGGCCTCGCGCTCGAGGGCCTTCAGCTTCTCGTTCCGCGGCCCGGCCAGCGCGAGGAGCACACGGGTGTCGTCCACCTCGAGCTCGGAGGTGCTCCGGATGGGCGGAACGGGGGTGGGCGGCGTGAGCTGCACGGTCGGGGGTCCCGAGGATAGCAGCTGAAGGCCCCGGCGCCGGGCTGGGCTGGCCTACTCGTCGCTGGGGTTGGCGAGCTTGCGCGACCAGAGGATGGCGTCCTTGCGGGCGCCGCCGACGACGAGGTGCTCGAGCAGGAGTCCGGTGCGGCGGAACCCGTTGTGGAGGAACGCCGTCGCCATCGCCAGGTCGTCGCTCGGCGCGAGCGAGAAGCAGCTCACCACGCCCTCGCCCAGGAGCTGGTCGCAGAACGCCTTGAGCGCGCCGATGGTCGCCAGCTTCTCCGCCTCGGTCCGGGGGGACTGGAGCAGCTCGAGGTAGGCGTTGCCGAAGCACGCCTGGGTCTCGGTGGATGCGTGCAGCTCGAAGCCGCCGCGAGCGGTCGCCACGAAGAACCGCCGCACCGCGTCCCGCCCGAACGGCTCGAACCCGGTGAGGGCACGACCGCCGCGCAGCGCGGCCGCCACGGCCTTGCGCGACTCCGCCTCGGTCACCTGGCCGACCTTGGCCGTGGGGATGGCCTTGTCGAAGTCCTTGAGGTGCTTCTTCGCCGTGAGGATGGTCCGCTCCATCATCTCCTGCGCGGCCGTCATCGGCGCCGGACCGGTGGCCTCCGCCGCAGTAAGGCGCATCTCGCTCTGGGAGGGGACGTCGTCCTCTGCAGGTCGCCCGAGGGACTTGGCCCTTCCGGGCGGTGGCACCGTGCAACCCAGCAGAAACGCGTCGCTTCGCTTGTAGAAGCCGGGGATGTTCCCCTCCTTCGCGAAGCCCAGCTTGACCCAGGTGGCCACCTCGTCACGCTCGACGAGGGTGTAGGCCTTCTCCACACCCTCACGTTGCGCGAGGGTGAGGACGAAGAGGCGCTTGGCGCTGGTGGGACCAGCGCGGAAGTCGACGACCCGCATCGTCCTCGCCCGGCGGTTGATCAGCAGGCAGAGGGAGACCGCCTCGTTCTGGAAAAAGACCTCTTCAACGGTCTTCGGATGGGTGCCCCACGCCTTCGCCGCCATCTCCGTCCCCCTCCCCTCCCCAGGTCGCCCACAGGCGGGGGAGCGTCGTGCAAAGTTGAAACGCGACTAACACGCGCGAGGAGGCCGGGTCAACACGAAAGCAAAGCGATTCGAGGGCTTGGGCCGAATTGCAGAACGGAAATTGTGAACGCAATGTGAACGCCCGCGGAAACAGGCTGTCCACGTGATTCCCACAGCCCCGGCTAGCCGAAGACCCGCTCCACGTCGGCGGACGCGATGCCCAGCTTCTCGAGGGCCTCACCGAGGCGCTTCTTCGGAATGGACACCAGCGTCGGCATCCCACCCGAGAGGCCGAGCAGCTCGAGGAAGCTGACCCCGCTTCCGTACCGTGCCGCGAGCGAGACCGTGTCCATGTCGATGATCATCGCGATGCTCGCCCGCTCCTGCCCGGTGAGGAGCAGCTGGGTCTTGTCGTACTTACCGTGGTGAGCCGTTGCGTCGACGACGGCCAGCGAGCGGATGCCGGCCGGGAGAGCCGCGCCCGCCCGCACCTCGACCACCTTGTAGGACGCCGCGATGGCCCGCGTGGTCTGCTCGATGGCATCGAGCTCGGCCCCGGCGCGATCGATGGCGCCCCAGAGGGAGGCGTCCTGCAACCCTGCGGCGAGGTGCCGCACGACCAGCCCGAAGAGGGCGGTGTCCCGTGGCCGGGCGCGGAGGGCACGGTCGAAGCGCTGCCCGATGGGACCGGGCGTCCCCGTTCGCGTGTCGATGGCGCGCGCGTCGTCGTCCGCGCCGGGGTAGGGCTCCGTCCCGCCGCGGAGCCACTTGGCGGCGCTGCACAGGCCGTCGAAGTCGGTGTGGCAGACGATGGTGTCGACCGGCCCGATGCGCGCGACCACCTCGGGCGTCACGATCTCGGGGCACGCCCCGTGCTCCGCCTTCGTGGTCAGCACGAAGCGCGGATCGCTGCAGTAGCGCTCGTGCATCTTGTGGTCGTGGTGGTCGACCCAGCCGACCAGGCGCGGTCCGAGCTCCTCGATGAAGGGGAGCGTCACCTTTTCGAACCCCCCGCTCGCGGCCTCCGACGCGAAGGCCACGTCGAGCACGACCACCCGGCCGTGGAGGTCGCGGGCGCGGGGAAGCTTGCGGGGAGAGGCGAAGGCAAGCTCGGGACGGCGCACTACCCGGCAGGGCTTAGCACGTCGTGGCGGGGTGCTGGAGGCGGGTCGAATGTTAGGCTTCCGTCAGCATGTCCGACCCGCTCCCGCTCCAGTTCGACTCCGATGGCCTCATCCCCGTCGTCGTCCAGGACCACCTGACCGGGGAGGTGCGCATGGTCGCCTTCGCGACGCGCGAGGCGGTGCAGAAGACGCTCGAGACCGGGCTCGCCACCTTCTGGAGCCGGTCGCGCGGGGAGCTTTGGGTCAAGGGGCGCATGAGCGGGAACGAGATCGCCGTGCGCCGCGTGCTCGTCGACTGCGACGCCGATTGCGTCGTCTACAGCGGCGACCCGCACGGGGTGACGTGCCACACGGGCGCGCAGAGCTGCTTCTTCCAGGTGCTGGAGAGCGGCACGCTGTCGCAGGCCAGCGACCAGCCGCAGACGCTCCTCGCGACCCTCGAGGCCGTGCTCGAGTCACGGAAGAAGTCGACGGGCGCCGCGAGCTACACCAAGAGCCTCTACGACGCGGGGCCCATCGCCATCGGCGCGAAGATCCGCGAGGAGGCGGGCGAGCTGTCGCGCGCGATCGAGTCGGAGAGCGACGACCGGGTCATCAGCGAGGCGGCGGATACGCTGTATCACCTGGTGGTCGGCCTGCGCTGGCGAGCCATCCCCCTGCGGCGCGTCCTGGCCGAGCTGGGGCGGCGTCTGGGGACGAGCGGGCACGAAGAAAAAGCGGAGCGTTCGAGGAAGCAGGCGCCTCCCGAGGCGTGATATCGTCGCCCCACAGCCCATGGCCACCAAAGTCCTCGTGTTCGAGAGCGATCCGGCCTTCGCCGGGGAGCTCCGGAACGAGCTCGGCAAGCTCGGATGCTCCACCACCGTCGTGGACGACGGCAACGTCGGGCTGCAGCAGGCGGCCAACGACCGGCCCGACCTCGTCCTGCTGTCGATCGAGCTGCCGCGCATGAACGGCTTCTCGGTGTGCAACAAGCTCAAGAAGGACGCCTCGCTCAAGGACGTCCCGCTCATCATCATGTCGAGCGAGTCGAGCGACGAGACGTTCGAGCAGCACAAGAAGCTCCGGACGCGGGCGGAGGACTACGTCCACAAGCCCATCGCCTTCGGCGAGCTGCTGCAGCACATCCAGGCCTTCATCACGCTCGGAGCTGCTCCGCGCCCGGACGGTGACTCCGCCGCCATCGTGATCGACGACGAGATCGAGGTCGGCAGCACCGACTACATGATCGAGGACGACGGGACGCAGATCGCCCCGCGCCCGATGATGCAGGCGCAGCCGCCCCACGCGGCGCAGGGGACGCAGCGGGGAATGGAGACGGTCGACGCCGACGTCGACGCGTTCGCCGACGCGGCGTTCGGACGGCTCACGGGCTCCGAGCCACCCGGTGCCGGAGCGGCCACGCCCGAGGCGCGCCCCATCCACAACGGTGCGCCCGACTCCAACACGGTGCCCGCGGCTGCGCGCCGCCCCACCAGCCCACCGCAGGCGCGGCAGGCCAGCGTCCGGCCGCCGAGCGGCGTGGACGTCGCCGAGTACGAGAAGGTGCGGGAGGAGCTCGTGCGCACGCGCGCGCGGGCCGGCGCCCTCGAGGCCGAGGTCGGAGAGGCCCGCAACGAGGTCGAGAAGTGGCGGCTCGAGGCCGGCGAGGCCGACCGGCTGAAGCGCGAGGTGGAGGAGCTGAAGAGCAAGCTCGCCCACGGCGCGCCGAAGACCGGGGGCATCTCCAGCCGCGAGTTCCTCGACCTGCGCGAGGCGCTGAACAAGAAGGACAAGGAGATCCTCACCCTCAAGGAGGCCTCCTCCCGCAGGGACAAGGAGCACGTCGAGTCGCAGGACAAGATGCTCGCGCTCGAGCGGGCCAAGTCCGACCTGGACGAGAAGACGCTGGCCCTCGAGCGCGAGGTCGCGGAGATGCGCGACAAGCTCGACGCGCTGACCGCCGACAAGGACCTGGCGAAGAAGGCCGCCGAGGACTTCAAGGCGCGCCTGGAGAAGTCGCGCGCGGAGAGCGAGGCCAAGGACCGCCAGCTGAGCGAGCTCCGGTCGAAGCACGCGGAGGACATCGCCTCGAGCGAGGCCAAGCTCCAGGCCCTGCAGCGGGAGACAGAGCAGACCCTCGCGAACGAGCGCGCCGAGCACGCGCGGACGCTCGAGCAGGCCGAGGAGCGGCGCAGCCTCGATCTGGAGCAGGCGAAGAAGGACGGCGAGGCGTCGCTGCAGGAGACCCGCGAGCAGCTCGAGCGCGACCGGCAGGAGGCGCTGGCGTCGCAGGCAGCGCAGCTCAAGCAGGAGCACGACGGGAAGATGGCGGCGCTGCACCGCGCTCACCAGCAGGAGCTGGAGAAGGCGCGCGGCGAGGCCGAGAAGGCGGCCAGCGAGGCTCAGGCGGCGCACGACAGCGAGCTGGCGGCGGCGCGCAAGGCGGGCGCCGACGAGGTCGCGCGGGTGCGAGCCGAGGGGGAGAGCGAGGTCGAGCGCGTCCGCTCCGAGGGCGAGAGCGAGGCCGCGCGGCTCCGGGCCCAGGGCGAGAGCGAGGTCGCGAAGGCCCGCAGCGAGGGCGAGAGCGAGGTCGCCCGCGTCCGTGGGGAGCTGGAGAAGCAGGCCGCCGAGGCCCAGGCCGCGCTGGTCGCGGCGCATGCCGAGAAGGTGGCGGCGCTGGAGAACGACCGCGACGCACGCCTGGCCGCGCTGGAGTCGCGCACGTCGCGCGAGCTGGCGGAGCTCGGCGACAAGCTGGCCAAGGCCGACATGGACCTGTCGGCCACCCGCGGCGAGCTCGCCGAGGTGCGGGAGGCGAAGCAAGCGGCGGAGGCCGCGAGCGAGGCGGCCATGGCCGACCTGCGGGGGCGCCTCGCCGACGTCACGGGCGCGCGCGACGAGCTCGACCGCAAGTACACCGTGGCGACGGACCGCATCGCCTCGCTGGAGGCGGAGCTGGCGAGCACGCGACTCGACCTGGGTCAGACCAAGCAGCAGCTCGGGATCGAGTCTGCCCGTGCCAGCAAGGCGCTGGCGAAGTGGGAGGCCGACCGGCAGTCGCTCGATCGCGCGAAGGACGCCATGGCAGTGGCGCTGGCGCAGATCGAGGAGGCCGAGGCGCGCGCGGTGGAGTGACGCCGTCGGGGGCTAGAGCCCGGCGCGTTTCACCAGCTTCTTCGCCTGCTCGCGGGCGTGCGCCTTCACGCGCTCCACGTCGAGCCGCTGGTGCTCGCGGCCGTGGACGAGCAGGACTCCGTCGACCAGCACGTGCTCCACGTCGCGAGAGCCACAGGCGTACACCAGGCGCGAGAACACGTCGCCGCCCGGCTCGACGTGCGCGCCGTCGAGGCGCACGACCGCGAGGTCCGCACGCTTGCCGGGCTCGATGGAGCCGATGAGCGCGTCGAGCCCGAGCGCGCGCGCGCCGTCGATGGTCGCGAGACGGAACGCGCGCCGCGCCGGCAGGCTGGTCACCCCCGTGCGCACCTTGGCCAGGAGCGCGGCGTGGCGCAGCTCGGTCCAGGCGTCGAGGTTGTTGTTGCAAGGGGCGCCGTCCGCGCCGAGCGCCAGCGCCACGCCCATCGCGTCGAGCTCCGCCACGCGCGCGATGCCCGAGCCGAGCTTGAGGTTCGCGCTCGGGCAGTGCACGACGCGGGTCTGCTCCGCCGCGATCGTCCGCGCTTCTTCGTCGGTGAGCTGCACGCCGTGCGCGAAAACGGCGCGAGGACCCGCCACGCCCCAGCGCCGGAGGACGGCGACGTCGTCCTCTCCGAGCGCGCTGCGGACCGCGGCCCGCTCCAGGGGGTGCTCCGCGGCATGGGTGTGCACCAGGTCACCCCGGTCCGCCGCGCGCTCCACAGCGCCCCGGACGAGCCGCTCGCTGCACGAGAGTATGAAGCGCGGGGCCCACGCGTAGCCGATGCGCCCGCTCGCTGCGCCGCGCCAGCGGGACGCCAGTCGCTCGCTCTCCTCGAGGCTCGCTCGCGTGGACTCGCGCAGCCCGGCGGGGACCCCCGCGCCCTGGTCCATCATCGCCTTGCCGGAGATGGCTCGCACGCCTGCGCGGGCGCAGGCCTCCATCACGGCGTCGTGCCCGTGCACCGTGCCCATGTCGAGCACCGTCGTCGTGCCACCCAGCGTGACCTCGGCCAGACCGAGGTCGGCGCTCGCCCCCAGCGAGGTCTCGTCGTGGGCGGCCTCGAGCGGCCAGATGCGCTCCCTCAGCCACTCGAGCAGAGGCCGATCGTCGGCCATCCCGCGCATGAGCACCTGACACAGGTGCACGTGGGCCTGCACCAGCCCGGGGACGACGGCACAGCCGCGAGCGTCGATGACCCGCGTCAGCCCCTGGGGGTGAACTTTTCCCACGGAGACGATCGTGTCGCCCCGTACCAGCACGTCCCCCGAGACCACGCGATCGGCGCGGTCGCAGGTGACCACCGTCCCGCCGCGGATGATCGTGTCCACTGCCCCTCCCTACCAGATTGTTCCGGGGGGCTGCCTGCTGTGTGGTGCTATCTTTCTCGCGTCGCGCGCCGCTCCTCGAATGCCCACCCGTATCCTCGTCGTCGACGACAGCCCGACCATTCGCAAGGTGGTGAGCGCCGTGCTCGAGCGCCACGGGTTTGCCGCGGTGCAGGCGGCGGATGGGCAGGCCGCCCTCGATCGGCTGGTCCAGGCCGCCCAGGCGGTGAAGGACGAGGGCGACGAGGCGGAGCGGATCGACCTGGTGCTGGTCGACTTCGTGATGCCCAAGATGAACGGCTTCCAGCTTTGCCGCGCGCTCCGGCAGAACGAGGAGCTGCGGACCACGCCGGTCGTGCTGATGAGCGCCAAGTCCGACCGGATCCGCGAGCACTTCGTGCAGCAGACCGGGGCCATGGACGCCATCACCAAGCCCTTCGATGCCCAGGCGCTCATCGCCGTCATCGAGAACGCCATCCGTCGGTCGGAGCAGTGGCGCGCCCGCGGCGAGGCCCTGGCGGCGGGCATCCCAGAGGACTTCGAGGCCGCGGAGCTGCTGCGCAGCACGGGGGACACCGACTCCAAGCGGGCCCGCATCGCCGTGGAGATGCTCAAGCGCATCTCGACCCTGCTGGCGCCGGTCCTCGGCAAGCTGCCGCACTCGGCGGTGGGCAACGACTCTCAGCTCGCCATCGAGCTGCTCGGCCAGCTCACACCCGACCAGGTGCGCGAGCTGGGCGAGGCCATGCGCGGCCTCGACATCGGCGCCGGCCGCATGGGGCTGTCGGGCGACATGGCCATCATCCCGATCGGCGCGGCGCTGCAGCTCTTGCAGATCGAGGCCCAGACCGGGGTGCTCCTCGTCACCGACGGCAAGACCGAGGTCAGCATCTCCATCAGGGCGGGCCTCATCGATCTCGTCCAGGCCCGCGGCGCGGGGAACGAGTTCCGCCTGGGCCGATATTTCGTCGAACATGGCCTCGTCACTCCGGAGGACATCGACCGCCTGCTCCGCGACAACGCCCCCACCCCCCGCCCTCCTGCACCCGACGCACGTCCGCCCCAGCCCCCCCGGGACGAGGGCAGCGTCTCCCGCCGGCTGCTGGGCGACATCCTGGTGGACTCGGGGCGGGTCACGCCCGACCAGCTGCGCGACGCCCTGGGGAAGCAGTCGAGCGAGCTGGTGTACGAGGTGCTGCGCTGGCCCCGCGGTCGGTTCGAGTTCCGCCGCGAGACGCTGCCGGCGCTGGCCGAGAGCGCACGCCTGTCGCTCCCCGTGGCCTCGGTGGTGATGGAGGGTTTCCGCCGGGTGGACGAGTGGCGGCTGGTCGAGGTGGGCCTGGGGGACTTCGAGGCCGTGCTGCAGAAGGACAGCGTCGCGGTGGACGCAGCGGGCATCGACCGGCTCGCCAAGCCCGAGCAGCGCATGCTGGAGCTGGTCGACGGCGAGCGCACGGTCAGGGAGATCGTGGAGCAGAGCCACATGTCGAGCTTCGACGCGTGCAAGATCCTGTACCAGCTCATCGAGGCGCGGCTCGTGCGGCGCCGCGCTGCGTAGATGCCGGCCCTCCGGCGCGGCGGCGTCGTCCTGCGCGTGGCGGGCGAGCTGCGGTTCCTGCCGGCGCCGCTCGCGGTGCGCGTGGCCCCCGCCCCGCGGCTGACGGCGGTGCCGGGCGCGCCGCCAGAGCTCGCCGGCATCGCGGTCCACGAGGGGACGGTGCTGCCGGTCCTCGCGGTAGGTGAGGCGCGTGGTGAAATGGTGGTGTGCCAGCACGCGGGAGAGCTGGTCGGGATCGTCGGCGGCGAGGTGGTTCGCACCGGCACGTTCGACGCAGCACCCGAGCGGCCGGAGCTGGTGATGGTCGAGGGCCAGCCGGTTCGCCCGCTGGACGTGGCGACGGTGTACACCCGCGTCCAGGCCGGAGCCCGGCCCGGGCGCTGGGGATAGCGCTCAGCGGCCGGCACCTTCCCTGCCGGTCACGCTCTGACCGGGGACGACGACCTGCTCGGGCACGTCCCACGCGTCTCCTAGGAACGTCCGCCACTGGAGAGTGTAGTGCCCGTGCAGCAGCGACGTCAGCGCGATGCGCGCGCCAGGAGCCACCCATGCCACCGGGACTCCGTCGAGCCAGGCCACGCGCAGCTCGTCGCTCCCGTTGACGAGGAGCAGCCCCGAGTCCGCCGGCAGCGCCTGCGCGTCGCGCCCCGAGAGGGCAGGCGCCTCCACCGGCGCGCTGCGAAATGCGGCGAGCTCTGACCTCGGCAGCAGCACGTCACCGGCGGAACCTGCGAGCGGCTGGCCGGCGAACGACGCCGTGGAGGGGGGTGCGGCGAGATCCTGCGCCGGCAGGTCCGTGCGGCGCGCGATCGACGTGATGTCGAACGCGAGCGAGCCCTGGGTCGTCCATCGCAGCTCCGCGTGCAGCGGGATCTCGTCCGTGGTGCAGGCCACGGTGGACGGCGGTGCGCCCACCAGATCCAGCAGCAGCCGGCACACCAGCGTGCCCCCGTCGCCCGCGTCGCGGAAGGCCGCGAGCTCGAGGGTCACCTTGGCGGCGCGCGTCACCACGTCCACCCGCCGCGTCCGCAGGTTCAGTCGCCTCGCCCCTTCCCCGGGGGACGTGACCTCGGCCGACGACAGCGGCGCGACGTCGAGGCGCCGCTCGCCGAAGAGCGCGCGCAGGGCGCCCTCCTCCGCGATGCGATAGGTCTCCTCGCCCGGGAGAAACACCAGGTGCCCGTAGCGGTCGAGCCGCGCGCGCAGCTCCGTTCCCTGCGGGACGACGAAGCCTCCCGACAGCACGAACCGGGCGCGCGTCTGCGAGGCCTCGATGGCGATGCGCGCCTCGAGCTTGCGCCTCGCCGCGTCGATGGCGCTCGTGTTCACCTCGCCCCCCTTGGGAGCCGGGGGTCCTTCCCCCGAGTGCAGCAGCGCCTGCATCGCGTAGCCGCCGAGGTCTCTCGAGTCGCCCTTCGGCTCCTTGGCTCCGAGCTCGCGGACGGTCTCGCGGGGCGTGTCGGGAGGGACGGGACGATCGCCTCGCAGCGGCTCGGGGGGCGGGCCCGCGTCGGCCCCGGTGTTCGTCGCCGTGGCGCCTGGTGCGGTCGACACGTTCGCCAGCGGCGCAGGCTCGGCGTTGGCCTGCGGGCTCGCGGCGGCGTCGGGTGGCTCGACCGCGGAGCCCCGACACGAGAGAGCCAGGACGGCGGTGAGCAGCGCGAGCCGCGCTTCACTCCATCTGGAAGTCGCGGATGGTCGATACGCCCGCCCGCAGGTCGGGTGCTCCCGGTGTGTGCTGTGTGTCGACGAAGACGACCTGGGCATCGGGGTAGTGAGCGAGCATCACGTTACAGTTCGCAGGCTCGTTGTCGAACGCCGCGATGACGTGACCCACGCGCGCCAGATCGGGGGCCACCAGGCGCTTGAAGGCCTCGTCGGGCATCGCCGCATCCGGCTTGAGGACGAGCTCCGTCCCGGGGATGCCGATGGGGAAGTTCAGGTCACGCAGGCTGGCGAAGGTCCCCATTCCCATGAGCGGGAGATCGCGACCCGTCAGGTACACGAGGATGGCCCCGGCGTCGTAGCAGCTGCGCGCGAACTCGACCGCGCCAGCGAGCGCAATGTCGTGCAGCAGGTGCGAGTCGGCGAAGAAGCGCTCGCGCCAGAAGCTGTGCATCTCTGCCACGAGCTCGGTCCGGTGCGCGCCGAGGCGCTCCAGCGAGTCGGTCAGCAGGTAGGCGAGGTCCTGCGGACGTGCGCCCTCCAGCCGTCGCGCGAGCTCGGGATCGAGCTGACGGCAACGGAGCGCGAACTCGCGCAGGATGGCGACGGTCCGTGGCCGGTTGTCCATGAGCGTCCCGTCGAGGTCGAACACCACGACCGGCGTCGTCTGGGAACGCTCGGACCGACAGCGGCGCAAGATTGTGCGGAGAACCACGTGCTGCTGGCTGTGGGCGGGCTCGGGCCGGACGACACGAAGACTCACCTTGTGCGAGGTAGCAGCGTCCCGCGGCACATTCCACTGACGTTGTTTCCCGTGGACCCATCGTCACAGAGGCACTGAACTCGTCCAGTCCGGGCGAAGTCGTGGACGTCGAGCAGGAGAGGCGTCTGTGTGCTACGTCCCACCGTCGACGCATGGCGGCGCGGGACCACTACGAGGTCCTCGGGGTACGGCGTGATGCTGCCCCCGAGGAAATCAAGAGCGCTTTCAAGAGGCTGGCCGCCCAGAACCACCCGGACCGCAACCAGGACGACCCCGAAGCGCACGTCCGCTTCAAGGAGGTCGCCCTCGCCTACCAGGTCCTCTCCGATCCGAACCGCCGCAGCATGTACGACCGGTTCGGTCATCGCGCCGAGGAGCCAGGGTCACCCTTTGCGTCCAGCGGACCGTTTCCGGGCGGGTTCGTCGACATCAGCGACATCGCCATCGACGGCATCCTGGGGGACCTCCTGGGCGTCTTCGGCGTGGGGCGCGGCGACAAGGGTGACATCAAGCGAGAGCTGGAGCTGACGTTCGAGGAGGCCGCGTTCGGGTGCGAGAAGTCCCTGCGCTACGAGCGCATCGTGTCGTGCGGCGACTGCCGGGGCACGGGCGCCGCGACGGGGACGTCACCCGAGTCCTGCAGCGCCTGCAACGGGCGCGGGCGCGTCAGGTTCCAGCAGGGCCTCTTCCCCATCGCCGTCGAGCGGACCTGCTCGCGATGCCGGGGGACCGGCCGCACCGTCCGCACGCCGTGCACGAGCTGCCGGGGGAGCGGCCTCGTGTCGGCGTCGGAGTCGGTGAAGGTGACGATCCCGCCGGGGGTCGAGGCCGGGGCGACCAAGCTGGTGAGCGGCGCCGGGAACAAGCCGCGGCCCGACAAGGCGTCGGGGGATCTCGAGATCCTGATCCAGGTCCGCCCTCACGAGTTCTTCCGGAGGGATGGCGACGACGTCCTGTGCACCGTCCCGGTGACGTTCACGCACGCGGCCCTGGGAGGCGAAGTCGAGGTGCCCACCCTCGATGGCAAGGGCAAGCTGCGAGTTCCGGCGGGGACGCAGCCCGGCGCGGTGCTGCGGATCAAGAACAAGGGCATCCCCCGGCGCGGCGGCCTCAATCGCGGCGACCAGCGGGTGGAGGTGACCATCGAGGTGCCGAAGGAGCTCACCAGCCGTCAGCGCGAGCTCCTGCAGGAGCTGGCGAAGGAGCTGGGCGAGGACGTCCAGCCGCAGCCGAAATCGTTCATCGACCGGCTGCGCGACTTCTTCGGCTGAGGACTACTGCGACGGCGTGCAGAAGACGTCCTCCACCAGGCCCTTGTCGTTCGTCGTGTCGCACTCGGGCGTGGTCTCGCCGTCGTCGGCCACCACGGTCACGTTGACCTCCGTCGCCTGCGTGGTGGGCGTGTTCGCCCAGGTGCAGCTCACGGTCTCGCACTGGCCGATGGCCAGCGCGGTGGCGGTCGTCGCCGAGCAGACCTTCGTACCGCCGACGTAGAAGCCCACGGGCACGCCGGCCCCGATGGGCGCCGTTCCGCGGTTGCACACCGGCTCCTGGAACACGGCCTGCCCGCTCGAGCACGTGAAGAACGGCCCTGCCTGCGCGGTGACGTCGCCGATGGGGTTGCCGTCGGCCTCGCCCGGGACGTTCTGTCGGAAGTTGTTGAGGCCCGCCGTCGTCCAGTTCGAGGTCCACTGGCTGGTCTTGGGAACCGTCCCGGTCTCGCTGATGTGGGTGACCGCGTAGGCGTGCTGGCTCCAGATCTGCCGGGACTGCACCCAGCGATCCTTGGCGTCCTTGTACACGCGGATGCCCTGGAGCCCGTGGGGGTGGGGCGCGCGGCAGGTGTTGCCCGTGCCGGGCGTCCCCGCCGGCGGTGGCTCGCACTCCGTGCCGGCCTCGATGCACTGCGCGTCGCTGTTGAGCGTGCAGCACTGCGACGAGGTGGTGCACCGGCAGTAGCCGCTGTCGCACGAGTTGGAGATGCAGTCCGTGTCGGTCTGGCACTGCGCGCCCACGAAGTCGGCGTCGACCCCGTTCGCGTCGAGCCCGCCGCAGGCGATGCCGGCGGTGCCCGTGCCGCAGGCGAGGTTGGAGGGAACCACGATCTCCGAGTGGAAGTCGCCGTCGACGTCCGCCACGACGGGGTTCTCGAGCCAGGTACACGACGAGTGGTACTGGGAGAAGAGCACCGTGCCGTCGAAGCCGGAGAACACTCGCGCGAAGCACTCGTCGGCGTAGACCACCTGCGGGGTGCCGGCTCCCGAGAAGTCGAAGACCGAGCTGCCGGTGATGTTCGACGAGTGGTCCTGCGTCTTCTTCGACCAGAGGACGTAGTCCGGGCACGCGCCGCCGGTGGCGAAGTCGCAGTGCGTGCGGTCGGCGCACTTGCCCCCGGTTCGCGGCGTCCCCTGGCAGTCGGGATCGAACACCGTGTAGTAGTCCTGGCCCGCGAGACCGACCTCGGGCAGACCATCCTGGTCGTAGTCGGCGATGGTCGGTGGGCCGCCGCCCGTACCCGGGACGGCGATCGCCATGTTCATGAACACGGAGTGGTCGAGCGAGTAGATCGTCATCGTGTCGTCGCCCGTGGCGACGACGATCTCGGGTGCGTGCAACCCGTCGTACGGGTTGAAGTCGGCGAGCCCGACCCAGCCGGGGGGGGTCGTGGCCTTCTCGTAGCTGGCCTGCTCGACCCACACGTTGTTCGTCCCGTCGAACTCCCAGATGTGCGCGCCCGTGGTGAGCGCAGCCTTGCCGTCGTTGTAGATGTCGGCGAGGACCGGCGGGATGCCCACGCTGTAGCTCGCGTAGTCGGTCGGCGGCTGCGCGCGCAGGACCCCGGTCGGGCCCTCGATGACGTAACCCTCGCGGATGATCTCGGGGACGCCGTCGTTGTCGATGTCGTGGATGGAGGGCCCGGACCAGACGTCGAGGTTCGGACCGCTCCCGGGCGCCAGACCGTAGGTGCCGTCGTCCATGCACACGAAGGGCGCCCCGCTGGCGAGCGTCGCCTTCACCTTCGGCCACAGCGGCACCCACTTTCCCGCTCCGTTGCGGGTGAAGGCCACGGTCGTGCGATCGGCCATGAAGGCGACGATCTCGGGCACGCCGTCGCCGTTGAGATCCGCGACCGCGACCGCCGACGGAGAGTTCACCCAGTCGACCACCCCGTCGCCGTCGAGGTCGACGCCGCCCAGGTTCGCCTGCAGCGAGCAGTCGCTGCCCTTGAGGATGCGGATGATCCCGAGCGTCTCGGTGTAGCCCCCCGCCACCGTGGCGGTGAACGGCGCCACGATGCTGGGGATGGCGCTCGCCCCCTCGAGCTCCTTGTCGAAGTTGACCACGATGGGCGTCGCCTGCACGTCGAGGTGCTGCGGGAAGGGGTCTCCCGCCGGGGCGGTGGCGAACTCGCAGAGCACGGCGGGGGCGAACGCGCCCGGGGGTACGCTCTGCTTGCACGCCGGATCGTTGGTGACGTTCGACGGGGGCGAGCCGTAGGGGACGCACTGCGAGCCCTGGCAGTAGGTGTCGTCCTCGCAGTCGCCGTTGGTCACGCAGGAGGGCTGCGGGGGAAGGCAGACGCCTTCGTTGCAGGTCGTGCCCGTCGGACACCCCGCGTCGCATACAGGGGCGGGCTTGCCGATCGGCCCATCGTCACCGAACGAGGGACCGTCGCTCCCTCCGCCCTCCGTGACGGCTCCGCCGTCACCGCCCGGCGCGGTTCCACCCGAACCGCTGTTCGTGCCACCGCCACCGCAGGCACCGAACGCCACTGCGACCGCCGTGCACAACCCGATGCTCGCGAGCCTCGACCACTTCATGGAACGTGCCTCCCGATCCCCGCAGTGGCCCCAGGCAAGGAGTGAACCGGGCTGAAATCCTACCGTGTCGCTGGATGAATCACTACTCGTGGTGGTCCGAAACCAGCGATGCTGCTCGGAGATCCCGGGAGAGACCTCCCGCCAGGCACGTACATGGCGCTCCCGCGAATGGATGCGCCGCGAACCGTCCGCCTGGATCAGCGACGTTCCAGGCTCCTCACGCTCCGGAGTGAACCAGCGCCTCCAGCTCGGCCTCCGACAGCACCTTCGTGCCGTACTTCTTCGCCTGGTCGAGCTTGCTCTTGCCCGTCTTGTCGCCGGCGACGAGGTACGTCGTGTTCTTCTTCACCGAGTCGTGGACCTCGCCCCCGGCCGCGCGGATCTCCGCGTGCACGTCCTCGCGCTTTCGCGAGAGGACCCCGGTCACGCAGAAGCTCGACCCCTTCAGCGGCCCCTTCGCGGCGACGATCTTCACCGGCTGGGCCCGGCCCACCCCGAGCTTCGAGAGCTTCTCCATGAGCGCCCGCTGCTCGGGGTCGTTCACGAACTCGACCACGCTCTCGACCATCTTCGGCCCGAACCCGCGGATGGCGTCGACGCGCTCCCGCGCCTCCTCCGGCGTCCACGCCAGCATCTTCTCGAGCGTTCCGGCGTCCTCCGCCAGCTGGCGTGCGGCCACCTGCCCGATCTGCGGGATGCCCAGGCCGCACAGCAGCCGGTCCAGCGTCCGGTCCTTGGAGCGCTGGATGGACGTGACGACGTTCTGGGCGCTCTTGTCGCCCATGCGCTCGAGGGAGCCCACCGTCTCCGTCGTCAGCGTGTAGAGGTCCGCCACGTCCTTCACGATGCCGCGATCGACGAGCTGCTCCACCAGCGCCTCGCCCAGGTGGTCGATGTCCATGGCGAAGCGCCGCGCGAAGTAGAAGATGCGCTGCTTCACCTGCTCGGGGCAGGACCGGTTCGGGCAGCGGGTCGCGGCCTCCACGCCGAGCTCCGGCTTGTCCGCATCGCGCAGCTCGCGCACCACCGCCGTGCCGCAGGACGGGCAGCGGGTGGGCATGACGAACTTCTTCTCCTTGCCCTTGCGCGCGGCCTTGTCCACGCCCACCACCTGCGGGATCACCTCCCCCGCCTTCTGGATGAACACGTAGTCACCGACGCGCACGTCCAGCGACTCGACCATGTCCGCGTTGTGGAGCGATGCCCGAGACACCGTGGTCCCACCCAGCTCCACCGGCTCGAGCTCCGCCACCGGCGTGAGGCTCCCCGCGCGGCCGACCTGGACGACGATCTGCAGCACCTTGGTCCTCCCCTGCTCGGGGGCGAACTTGTAGGCCATGGCCCACTTGGGGAACTTCGACGTCATCCCCAGCATGTCCTGGTGCCGGAACGCGTCCACCTTGATGACCGCGCCGTCGGTCTCGAAGGGGTAACCCTTGCGCGCCTTGTCGATGTCGGCGATGGCGCCGCTCACCCCCTCCCAGTCCACGACCACGTGCCGGCGATGGGTGGGAAGGCCATGCTTCTCGAGCCACTCCAGGCTCTCGTGCTGCGTGGCCGCGATCTCGCTGGCCTCGACGATCTGGTAGAGGAGCACCCGCAGGGGCCTCCGCGCGACCTCCTTCGGGTCGAGCATGCGGACGGCGCCGGCCGCGGCGTTGCGCGGGTTGGCGAAGGGCTCGAGCCCGGCCGCTTCCCGCTCGGCGTTGAGGGTGTCGAGATCGCGCCGGTAGATGACCACCTCGCCGCGGATGGTGAGCTTGCCCTTGTGGTCGATGCGCAGCGGGACGCTGCGGATCGTGCGCACGTTGGGCGTGATGTCCTCGCCCGTCTCCCCGTCGCCGCGCGTGCTGGCCTGCACCAGCCGACCGCCCTCGTAGACGATCTCGACGCTCGCCCCGTCCAGCTTGGGCTCGATGCAGAACCGGGGCGTGACGTCGTCGGGCAGGCCGTCGACGATTCTCCGGTGGAACTCGGCGAGCTCCTCCGCCGAGTACGCGTTGTCGAGCGACATCATCCGCACGACGTGCTTCACCTGGACGGCGGTGGTCCGAGCCTCGCCGCCCACGCGCTGGGTGGGTGACTCGGCCGTCCGCAGGGAAGGGTGCTTCTCCTCGAGGGCGCGGAGCTCGCGCAGGAGCGCGTCGAACTCGGCGTCGCTGATGATCGGATCGTCGAGGACGTAGTAGCGGTAGTTGTGCGCGTCGATCTCGTGAACCAGCTTGGCGTGTCGCTCGGCAGGGGTCATCGAGCCCGCGGGTTTACCACCCCCGCGGCGGCTCGACGACCCCACCGGGACGACGCCAGCTCGGTCCGCGACGGCACTTCAGTTGCCGTGGACGTGCAGCCCGACGGCGTTGCCCTCGGTGTCGACGATCACGGCGAACGCGCCGTCCTTGCCGATGTCGGTCCTGGGCACGGCCACCCGCCCCCCGGCCCGCTCGGCGCGGGCGACCGCCGCGTCGAGGTCCCCCTTGGCGTCGAGGTACACGAGCGTCCCGCTGGCCGCAGGCTTGCCTCCGCGTCGCACCAGCGCGCCGCCCGGCTCGTTCTCGCCGTGGGGGAAGATGGCCATCTCCGCGCCGGGCATGGTCTCCCGCTTCAGCGTCGTCACCAGCACGGTCTCCCAGAAGCGGGCGGCGCGGTCCATGTCGACGGCGGGGATCTCGAACCAGTTGATCACGTTGTTCATGGGTCTCTTCTCCGGGGTTGGTCGTTGCGTCGAAGCGCGTGACGAACCTACCCACCGCTCACGACAGCCTTCTGTCAGGATCCGTCCAACAGCTCCACCATGTCGATGCGATCGAGCCGCACGCCGCGCGACTCGCGCGTCACCGTGTCCTCGCACTCGAGCACGGTCATCGTCCGCTCCATGAGGACGCGGGTGATGCGAACGGTGCGCTCGCACGGTGAGCCGTCGCCGCGGCGATACTTCACGCGGACGGGGCGCTGCTCGAACCAGGCCTCCTCGATGGCCCGGCGGACGGCGGGCCGCGCGGGGAGCGCGGGGACGGCGGCGAAGGTGAGCCTCTCCGCGTGCGCCAGCGCCTCGCGCTGCTGGCCCGCGGTGAGGGCCCCACGGACCTTGGAGAGCGCGCTCTCCAGCGTGTCGACGAAGGGCACCAGGCGCGTCTCGGTCGCGAACCGCCCCAGGACCACCAGCACCGCGGCCTCGCGTGGCGTGAAGTTGACCGGAGGAAGTGTGTAGCCGCGGTCGAGCGCGTACCCACCGCCCGGGCCGCGCTCGGCCTGCACCGGGAGCGACGCGTCGCGCAGGGCGTCGAGATCCCGGTAGATGGTGCGCACCGTCACGCCGAACCGCTCCGCCAGCTGCTCGGCGGTGACGCCGGTGCGCCGGCCGCGCAGGTACTCGGCGAGGGCGAAGAGGCGGGACTTGCGGCGCATGTTCGTCGTAGCCTAGGTGAGCGCGGGCTGGCGACGAAGGCCCCCAGCCGTTACAACGGACGGGATGCCTGACGCTCCCCAGCAGCAGCCGCCGCCGCCCCGCGTCGGATCCATCGTCCTGCAGGTCGGCTTCGTCCTCGTCGCTGCCCTGCTGGTCTACGGCTTCGTCGCGGTCACCAAGGACGGGGAGATGCGGCGCGTCTGCAGCGCACCTTGCTACCTGCACCCCGACTACCTGGCCGCCGAGCGGCGCGCCCCGAACTTTGCCCTGAAGGACCTGCGCGGCGCCGACGTGTCGCTGTCGAGCTTCCGCGGCAAGATCGTCGTGCTGAACTTCTGGACGAAGACCTGCGGGCCGTGCCTGGAGGAGATGCCGGACCTGGCCGAGCTCGCCGTCATCCTGCGAGACCGGCCCGACGTGGCGGTGGTCACCGTCTCGACCGACGCCGGCCCCGACGACGTGAAGCCCACGCTCCAGACCGTGCTCAAGGGCGAGGCCCCGTTCACGGTGCTCTTCGATCCCGAGGCCAGCACGGTCAACGGCAAGTACGGGACGCACCTCTTCCCCGAGACGTGGATCATCGACAAGCAGGGGGTCATCCGCGCCCGCTTCGACGGCGGACGGGAGTGGAACAACCCGCTCGTCGTGAACTTCATCGACTCGCTGCGCGAGGGAGACTACTGCCCCGTGAAGATCGACGGCAGGAGCCTCTCGGGCAACGCCGGCCGCATCTGCCAGGAGATGAGCGGCACCAGCGGCTAGGCGTGTCGTCTCGTGCGAGACGTTCTTTGCGTAGAGAACGCCGCCGGCGATCTTCGCAAGAACGTCCGGCGAGAGAGGCGCGCGTCGAATCGACGTGTCGGCGGCGCCGGCGACGATGCCTTCCTCGTTCTTCGTCGATGCATCCCTTTCGAGCAACCTCGGTGATTCCGGGGCGAAGGAAGCTGCGCCGCTCGCCGGAAGTCGTGAAAAGACAGCTGAGAATCGTGAGCGAACAATTCTGATTGGTCCGCGAGCAATTCTCGATGGCCAGCGAGACATCTTGGAATCGTCCGCCGTACTTTTCGAATCCGAGAGAGCAGCGAGGAATCGTGGGCTGCGCGCGAAGAATCGTTCGCGACGCATGGTCGATGGTCCGCTGCTCGTGAAGGACTGCCGGTCGTTCTTTCTCGTTCCAGAAAGACCGGCGAGCCATTCATCGCGAACGATTCTGGATCGTCCGCCGTACTTTCTCGAGCCATCACGAGCGGCGATGAATCCGGAAACTGCAGCCGACGCTCCAGAAAGCGCAGCCAGGACTTCCCGAGCTCACTTTGTGGAGCCTGATTTGCTCGCGAGGCAACGTCAGCGATCGGCTGACGATTCACATCTGTCCTTTTTCGATCCTTCGCGAGCGGCGCACGATCCAGCGCCGACGGCTGGCGAAGGCTCGCAGGCAGAGGAGGAGTCTCCGCCGGCGACGGGGTGTGCACGGCGAGCGGCGCGGAGAAGAAAAAAGCTCTGGCTAGGCCTTCGCGCTCCTGGCCATGCGCTCGACGCGCCTGCCCACGCGGGCCGTCAGCGCGGGCGCGAAGCGCTTGCCGATCCAGGCCGCCCACGCCTCGGCGCCGACGGGGACCACCGCCTCGTTGCCCCGGATGCCGCGGAGGACGGCGCGGGCGACCTGCTCGGGAGGACGTCCGCGCCGCTGGAACGTCCTCACCACGGGCCCGCGCATCGACTCGTCGGCGAAGCGACCGCGCGCGACGATGTCGGTGTTGATGACGCCCGGGCAGACGGCGGTCACGCCGATGCCGTGCGGCTCGAGCTCTGCCCGGAGCGACTCGCTGAGGCCCACGACCGCGAACTTGGTGGTGCAGTAAGGCGCGACGCCCGCCGCCGCGACCAGGCCGAACCCCGAGGCGACGTTCACGACGTGCCCACCAGCTCCGCGCTGCACCATCTGCGGGACGAAGAAGTGGCAGCCATGAATGACGCCCCACAGGTTGACGCCGATGACCCACTCCCAGTCCTCGAGCGTCGAGTCCAGGATGCCGCCGGAGTGACCGACGCCGGCGTTGTTCACCAGGATGTCGAGGGGACCGTGCGCGGCATGCACGTCGTCGGCCAGCGCGCGCATCTCCTCCTTCTTCGACACGTCGACCCGCCTGGCCAGCACGCAGCGGTCCCCGAAGACGCGCCTGGTCTCCGCCACGCGCGCGTCGTCCACGTCCGCCACGACGAGGCGTGCCCCCGCCGCTGCGAGCGCCTGCGCGGTCGCGCGGCCGATGCCGCTCCCCGCGCCGGTGACCAGGGCCAGCTTGTTCTCGAGGCTCTTCTTGGTGGCCATGTCCTTCGTCTCCGTGGCAGCTCGACCGACGCCTTCGCAGTGTTGACCCACGTTCAGCAAAGAGTCCAGGGCCAATTGAACGAAAGTCAACGGTCTGCTACCAAGATGGCGTGGCCCCCCGCGCTGCCTCGAAGGTCCCGGCCCCGGCGCGCGCCCGACTCGACGTGGACGAGCGCCGCCGGCAGCTGGTGGCGCTCGGCATCGACCTCTTCAGCCAGCGCACCTACGACGAGGTGTCCATCGACGAGCTGGCGCAGGCCGCCGGCATCTCCAAGGGGCTGCTCTACCACTACTTCCCGACCAAGCGGCACTTCTACGTCGAGACCGTGCGCGAAGCGGCGGCGCAGCTGCTCGAGCGCACCGCCACCCCCGCGGGGATGGATCCCCTCGAGCGCCTGCGGGCGGGCCTCGACGCCTACGTCGACTACGTCGCCAGGCACGGCAAGCCCTACCAGGCGCTCCTGCGCAGCGGCATCGGCGCCGACGCCGAGGTCACCAAGATCGTCGACGACACCCGCGACGCGTTCTGCGCGCGCCTGGTCGAGGCGGCGCCCGCCAACGGACACAGCCCGCTCGTTCGCCTCGCGCTGCGCGGCTGGGTGGGCTTCGTGGAGGCGGCCACGCTGGAGTGGCTCGACCAGAAGAAGAAGCTCGACCGCGCCGCCCTGCGGGAGGTGCTGATGAAGGTGCTGGTGGCGGCCGTCGGGGCCGCGTCGGGCGCCGTCCCCGCGACGCCGGAGTAGCGCTGCCAGCGTTGCTACCGATGCCCGGCGCCGACGTGCGCGGCCTGGCGCGCGCGCTCCAGCTCCTCGCGGTTCGCGTACGGCTGGGGAGCGGCCGCCGTCGCCCGGAGGTACTCGTCGAGACCCACGATGTCCCAGCCCGGCCGCTCGGGGCGAGACGCGTCCCAGCGGTCGGCCTCGAGCCACCGGAGGAGACGGTTGAACGCCTTCACCGAGGGCCAGTGCATGTCGTGGAGCAGGACGATCCCGCCCGATTTGTACTCGAGCTGCTGCTTGAGGGAGTCGACGATGGCGTCGGGGTCGGTCCGCTTCATGTCCTCGACGTCGATGCTCCAGAGCACGAGCTCCTGCTTGCGCTCGCGGAGGGCTCCCTCCAGCCAGGGATCGAGCTCCCCGTAGGGCGGGCGGAAGAGCACCGGGCGCTTGCCGGTGGCGCGCTCGATGAGGGCCGCGGAGTCGTCGATCTCGGCGAGCGCCGCCGCGTGCGGGAGCTGGGTCAGCAGCCTGTGGTCGCGCGTGTGGTTGCCCACGAAGTGCCCCGCCTCCACGATCCGCTTGGCCCACAGGCGCGTCTCGACCGCGTGCGCGTCGGCACCTTCCAGGTACTCGCCGATGAGGAAGAACGTCGCCTGGATGCGGTGTTGCTGCAGGATGCGCAGGACCGTCGGCGCCGTCTCGGGGAAGGGACCGTCGTCGAAGGTGAACGTCACCAGGCGCCGTCCGTCGCCCGCCGCATGTGTCGGGCCCTCGGCCAGGAGCCAGGCGCGCTCGGCCCGGGCGTCGGGGTTGAGGCGCGGGAACGGAGAGGGCGGATCCGGCAGGGCGGAGGCGTCCACCGTCGAGGGCGTGTGGTCGAGCGGCGGCGCGGGGACGAGGTCGGGCGCTGCGGCGTGTGCTCCCCGTGTGGCGAGGTTCGTCACGGACTGCACCAGCTGCTGCGCGCCGCCGCTGGCGGCGAGCATGGTCGACACGGGAGGCCGGCCCATGCCGAGCCAGGTGCCCAGCCCGAGCGCCAGCAGCGGCACCATCGCGCGGGTGAGGACGGACATGGGGGGCGCGAGGATCGTAGAAAGAAGGGCGCACCCCGGGCCAAGTTACGGGTACAGCCCCGGCGTCCCTGCGCGCTCCCACCGCGGGCGCATCCACCACGGATCGCACGCCCAGCGCGCTGCGAAGGCGTCGCGGACGACGCGCTCCGCCTGCTTCCCGCGCGGCGAGAAGCCCCAGGGAGCCTCCTGCGAGACGTCGTCCGGATCGGCGTACAGACGCCACACGAAGAAGCCGGCGAAGTCTGGCTCCTCGAGCAGCGGCGCGACCAGCCCGCGATAGGCAGCCGCCTGCGCGCCCTCGTCGACCGTCACGTGGCTCATGGAGTCGGGCCATTCCCAGGGTTTGACCGCGGGATCCGGGCGCGTGGTGTAGCCGATCTCGGTGAAGAGGACCGGCCGCCGCCAGCGCTCGGCCAGCGCGTGGACCTTCGCGCGCACCCGCTCGCCGCCCTCGAGCAGCTTCGCGGCGGAGGCGCCCGCCTCGTCCGCGAGGGGATAGAAGCCGTTGATGCCGATGACGTCGAGGTCGCCGAGGACGATGGTGTCCTCGACGTCGTCCCAGTTCGCCGAGTAGGTGACGAGGCCGCCATAGACGTGGCGCACCTGCTCCACGATGCGAGCGAAGCTCGGGGCCCGGGCCGTGGTCACCCAGGAGCGGAGCTCGACGCCCACCGAGAGCATGTCGACGCGTGAAGCCTCGGCCACCTCCGCCCACGCGCTCACGAAGCGCGCGTAGCTCTCCGCCCAGCGCGCCCAGCCGTCGTCCGTCCCGGGGTCGATGAGCGCGCGCCACGCGCCGGACTCCACCCACAGGTGCGGCACGAGCATGACGCGCAGCCCGCGGGCGTGGGCCAGCTCGACGGCGTGAATGACGGCCACGCGGTTCTCGGCGAAGGGTGCCTCGAAGGTGAGGTCCACGCCCGACCCGGCGAGGTCCGACACGCGGCCGAAGGGGGTGAGCGCGATCCACGTGGCGCCCATCGCGCGCGACTCGGCGACGGTTCGCGCGTAGGCGGGCGAGCCGTATCCGACGCCGGGGTGGTAGCCGTTCTCGATCGGGCCCACGGTGACGCCGCGCACGCCGCCGAGCTCCGCGCGCCGCCACGCGTCGGGGCCTGGACCGGCCAGCGCCAGCTGTGCGGCGACCGCGAGCGCGAGCGGGGCCGCGGTCGGCACGGCTCACCCCTCGAGCAGCGCGTCGGTCAGCGAGTCCAGCGCGTCGACGACGGCGTCCGCCCCCGCACGCGTCAGCTCTTCCTGGCTGCAGGAGTGCGCCACCGCGACGCAGCGCAGCCCCGCTGCCCGCGCGGACGCGATGCCCCCGGGGGAGTCCTCGATGACGACCGCGCCGCCCTCGTGGCCCAGGCGGCGGAGCTCGTCGAGGCCCAGCAGGTAGGGCGCGGGATCGGGCTTGGGGGCCGGCGTCCGTTCGGCGCTCACGATGAACGAGACCGCGGAGCGCAGGCCCATGCGGTCGAGCGCGAAGGAGATCTCCTCCTCGAGCGCGCCCGAGACGATGCCCACCACGCCTCGCTCCGCGCGGCGCGCGAGCAGGGCGGCGGCGCCCGGGAAGACGCGGAAGGAGTTGGCGAAGCGCGCGAGGAAGCGCGGGTGCTTGGCCACGACGAGCGCGCGTACGTCCTCCTCGCGGAGGGTCTGCTGGCGGTGCGAGAGCACGTTCCGGAAGACGCCGGCGTCGTCGAGGCTGAGGTAGCGGTCCAGGTACTCGCGCTCGTCGAGCTGGATGCCGCGCGGGGCGAGCACGTCGTTGAAGGCGGCGAGGTGCACGGGCTCACTGTCCACCAGCACGCCGTCGAAATCGAAGAGGGTGGCGACCACGGGGGAAGCTTAGCGTTTGTCGCCCGCTTGCCGGGCGAGGTCGAGCGAGAGGATGACGGCTCGCCCGAACCGCGCCTCGAGGGGTCGCGTCTCGGTGGCGTAGCCGTCGTGGTGGACGGAGAGGGTGTGCGGTCCCGCGTGGAGCTCGACCGAGAGGGGAGTGGGGCCCAGCGTCTGCTTGCCGTCGATGACGACCACGGCACCGGCGGGCACGGTGGTCACGGTGAGGATGGAGACCCGCGTGCGCAGCGCGGCCAGCTCGTGCTCGGCGTCGGCGCGATCCTGGGCAGAGAGGTCGCGCTGCGCGAGGTACTGCTCGATGGCGCTCGCGGCGGTCTCCGCGTCGTCCATTCGCTCGCGACTGCGGGCGATGTTCCACAGCTCGCTCGAGGGGCCACCGAGGCGATACGCTGCACGGAAGTAGCGGATGGCGTCGGCGTACCGCCCCTCGCGAAAGGCGCGTACCCCTTGCTGGTCGAGCTCGCGGGCCGAGTCGATGTCGGGTCTGCTGCGGATGGTGAGGCTCGCGTCGTCGTTGCCCTCCGCCACGCGGGCGCCCGTCTGGACGCAGGCCGTCGTTGCCAGCAGGGCGAGCAAGGCGAGCCGCATGGGCGCGCAGCGAGCTTACACGGCCTAGGCGGACACGAGCACGATGCGCGTCACCTCGGGCGGCGCGCCCACGCGGGAGGGCGGGCCCACCGTGCCGAAGCCGCGGTTCACGTAGAGGACGGTGCCCCCGACGCGGTAGAGGCCCGCCACGTAGGGAAGGATGAGGTCCGCCGGGCGAAAGCCGGGGTTGATCTGTCCGCCGTGGGTGTGCCCCGAGAGCTGCAGCGCGACCTTACCCGGCCAGTGGTCCACCGTGTCCGGCTGGTGGGACAGCAGGATGCGGGGCGCGCTGTCGGGGACCATCGCCAGGGCGGGGTCGAGCCGCGCACCGCTGCGCCCGTAGCGCGTCGACCAGCGGTCGTCCGCGCCCAGGAGCGCGAATCCGCCGCCATCGCGTGCCCGGATGACGCGACCCTCGTTCACGAGCACGGAGACGCCAGCCGCCCGCAGGGTGGCGAGGACGGTGTCGACGCCGGTGTAGTAGTCGTGGTTGCCGAGGCAGGCGTGGACGCCGTCGCGGGCGGTGAGCTCGCCGAGCTTGCGCGCGATGAGCGGCGCGTAGGCCGGATCGAAGTCGACGAGATCGCCGGTCACGACGATCAGATCTGGCCGCAGCGAGCGCACGCGCGCGAGGCCCTCGTCGAGCTCGCGCTCCCCGACGTACGTGCCCGTGTGGATGTCGCTGATCTGCGCGATGGTGTAGCCATCGAGCGCGCGCGGCAGCCCGGCGATGCGCACCGGAAGGTCGACCACTTCGAACGCGTGGCGGCCGCGCACCGCGCCCCACCCGAGCATCGAGCCGGTCGCGCCGATGAACGCCGCCCCGCCCACGGCCTCCACGACCTGGCGCCGGGTCATGGCTCCCTCGGGTGGAGCGGCGACGGGCGCCGAACGCTTGCGGAAGACACGCTGTTGCAGCGCGACCAGCACGTGCAGGACGCCGATGGGCAGCGCCGCGAAGCCGAGCGTCATCAGCACGACGATGAGCGCCGTCTCGAAGAGGTGGCCGAAGTGCAGGTGGGAGACCACCGCCCGCATGAGCAGCTGGCCCCCGATGAGCCCGCCGAGGGCGAGGGCGACCGTACGGCGGCGACGCGCGAGCGCGGGAAAGGTGCGCGTGGCCCAGCGGTACAGGATCGCCATCAGCCCGATCGACATGAGGAGCGGGATGAGGAAGGACAGCGAGTGCACGAAGGCGACCTTGTGACGGGGAAGCGATCAACCGTCTAGCACGGCGCTCACGACCCGCTCGATGCGGGCATAGTCGCGCTGGACCGCCACCCCCGAGAACGCCGCAGCCTGCTCGAACAATCCCGCGACCACCGGCGCCTCGCCGGCGCCGACCTCGACCGCGAGGACGCCACCAGGGACCAGCCGTGCCGGCGCCTCGGCCACCACCCGGCGCAGGAGCGTCAGCCCGTCAGCCCCGCCGTCGAGCGCGAGGCGCGGCTCGTGGTCGCGGACGTCGAGCTGAAGCGTGGCGAGGTCACCCGACGGGATGTACGGCGGGTTGGCGGTGACGAGGTCGAAGCGCAGCGCGGGGTCGACCGCGGCGAAGAGGTCGCCCTGGCGGAACGCCACGTTGTAGGCGCCCAGGCGCAGCGCGTTCTCGCGCGCCACGGCGAGCGCATCGGGGCTCACATCGGACGCGTAGACGCACGCCGTGGGGCGCTCGCGGGCCAGGGTGATGGCGACGCAGCCGCTCCCCGTGCAGAGGTCCAGCGCGCGCATCGACATGGAGACCGCCCGCGTCCGGGCGAGCGCGACGTCGACCAGCGTCTCGGTGTCCGGCCGCGGGACGAGCACCCGCGCGTCGACGCGGAACATCCTCCCGTAGAACTCGCGCTCTCCGAGGATGTACGCGATGGGCTCGCGCGCGCGACGGCGACGCACCATCTCCCGCATGCGGCCGAGCTCCTCGGGCGCGAGCGGTCTCTTGGCGTCGACGATGAGCTGGATGCGCGTCGCGCCGAGCGCCCGCGCGAGCAGCAGCTCTGCGTCCAGGCGCGGGCTCTCGATCCCCCGCGCACGGAAGTCGTCCATCGCCCAGCGCAGGAGCGACTCGATGGTCCAGAGGGGCGCCGGCTGCGACACGCCCTAGCCCGCCGAGAGACCCGAGCGCGCTTCGCTCACCACGCGCTCCACCTGGCCACGGATGGCGTCGCGCCGCTCGGGGGTGGTCGCTTCGAAGCGCATGACGAGCACCGGCCCCGTGTTGGAGGCCCGCACCAGTCCCCAGGCCGGGTCGCTCGCGCTGCCGAAGGAGATGCGCGCGCCGTCGATGTCGACCACCGGGAGCCCGGCGGCGCGGAAGTGCTTCAGGACGGCCGCGACCACCGAGACCTTCAGCGCGTCCGGGCAGTCGACGCGCAGCTCGGGCGTGGTGAAGGTGCGCGGCACGTCGGCCAGCATCTCCCCCAGCGAGCGCGGGTCCTTCGCCAGGATCTCCAGCAACCGCAGCGACGCGTAGAGGGCATCGTCGTAGCCGTAGAAGCGATCCGCGAAGAAGAGGTGGCCGCTCATCTCCCCCGCGAGCAGGGCCCCCTCCTCCTTCATCTTGGTCTTGATGAGCGAGTGGCCGGTCTTCCACATGATGGGGCGGCCGCCGTGCCTGGCGATGTCGTCGTAGAGCGTCTGCGAGCACTTGACCTCGCCGAGGATGGCCGCGCCCGGGTGGTCGGCCAGCACCGCCCGCGAGAACAGGATCATCAGCCGGTCGCCCCACACGATGTCGCCGTTCGCGTCCACGGCGCCCAGCCGGTCGGCGTCGCCGTCGTACGCGAGACCGACGCGGGCCTTCGTCTCGCGCACGCGCGCGATGAGCGCGTCGAGGTTGGCGGGGACGGTGGGGTCGGGGTGATGGTGCGGGAAGCGCCCGTCCATGTCGCAGTAGAGAGGGTCCGGCGAGAGACCGAGCTTTCGCATGCAGTCGAGCCCGAGCGGCCCGCCCGCGCCGTTGCCCGCGTCGAGGACGAAGCGCAGGTCGGTGCGCGCCAGACGGATGCCGCCCGTGACCATCTCCACGTAGCGGTCGTGGATGTCGACGCGCTCGATCTTGCCGCGCGTCCTGGGCTTGCCGTAGCGCTCCTCCTCGATGAGCGCGCGCAGCGCCTGGATGTCGGCGCCGTAGAAGCTCGCCTTCCCGCGCATCATCTTGAAGCCGTTCTCGTCGGCCGGGTTGTGGCTCCCGGTGATCATCACGCCGCCCTCGGTGCCCAGCGCGTGGACCGACGCGTAGAGCATCGGCGTGGGACCGACGCCGACCTCTACGACGTCCGCGCCCGAGGCCGTGAGCCCGTCGACCAGCGCGGCGAAGAGCCGCTCGCTCGAGGCGCGGCAGTCCCTGCCCACGGCGACACGCACGTGACTCCCGGCGGCACCGAGCATGGTCCCGTAGCCGCGGCCGATGGCGCGCGCGACGTCGTCGGTGAGGTCGCGGTCGGCGACCCCGCGGATGTCGTACTCCCGGAAGGCGTGGGTGGGGACCTGCATGGAGACGCAACATGGCGCCTCCTACACGGGTGGTGCAAGCCTCCCGATGTCGGCCAGGACATGTGAATCACATGCCACAGCCTCGCGAAGGTCGGCTAGATTCCGGCCCCGCTTGGACGCCCTCCCCCCGCAGCCCCCGCCGTCCGCCTACGTCGCGGCGCCGGGCGACATCTACCCGAGGGGGTCCCGGGAAGAGGAGCTGTGCGAACGTGCCGCGCAGACCGACTGGCTGTACCTGGGCGGGCTGCTGGTGCTCGACGCGGGCGGCATCTGGGCGGGGAGCTCCTTCGCCATCAAGTACTCGGACAGCGTCCCCGTCCGGCTGACCGGTCCCATCATGATCGGCGTGCCCTGGGGGGCGACCATCGGCGGCGCCTGGATGGCAGCGCCCAAGTGCACCCGGCACTGGGTCGGCGAGCCGCCCATGGAGGGCGACATCCGCGCGAACTGGCCGCTGGCCCTGTCGCTGGCCGCGCTCGCCGGCGTGACGGCGCCCGTGGTCAACGGCATCGCCATCGGCAACTGCGCGCCGCCGAGCTGCCAGGGCGGCTTGCCGGCCGACTGGACCACGTTCGAGCGCGAGATGCACATCGTCGTCGGCGGCCTCGCCGGCTTCGGGGGAGCGCTCCTGCCGTACCTGCTCCCCCCGCGCACCTGGAGGGCAGCCCGCGAGCTCCAGCACCTGCGCTTCGGCACGGACGGCCACGGGAACTTCTTCGCGGGCTACACCGCGGCGTTCTAGAGGAAGCCCTCCGCTCAGGCGGGCTTGAGGAACCGCGCGAGGATCTTCTTCTCCCCCCAGCCCGGGAAGAACGCGACCACCGCGGGCTCGCCCATGCTCACGACGCTGACGACCTGCCCCTCGCCGAAGCGCTCGTGCCTCACCCGGGCGCCGCGGCGCATCTTCATCTCGCTGACCTCTTCCGTGTGGTCATCGAAGAACTCGTGGTCGACGTAGCGGCCCCCCGGGTCGGGCGGCGGTGAAGCGGGCTGCTGGGGGTGCTTCCACGGGCGCGAGACGGGCTCCCGCTCGATGTCGCGGTCGACGAACCTCGCGAGCCTCGACTCCCCTGCCATCGCCCGCGTCCCCGAGTGCTCCGCCACGCCCGCCGGGAGCTCGCCCAGGAAGCGGCTCGGCCGGTTCCACCGCGTCGTGCCGAAGATCTGGCGCATCTGCGTGTGGGTCATCAGCAGCTCGCGCCGCGCGCGCGTGATGGCCACGTAGGCGAGCCGCCGCTCCTCCTCCAGCTCCTCGCGCTCCCCGGGATCGACGCCCTTGTACGGGAACATCTCCTCTTCCATGCCCGTCAGGACCACCGTGTCGAACTCGAGGCCCTTCGCCCCGTGCACCGTCATCAGCGTCACGCGGCCGCCCTCGACCAGCGCGTCGACGTCGTTCACCAGGGTGACCCGCTCGAGGAAGGACGAGAGTGACGCCTTCTCGCCCGCCGCCTCGGCCTCCGCCTCGTAGTCCTGGATGGATCCCACGAGCTCCTGCAGGTTCTCCACCCGCGCGTCGGCCTCGGCGCTGTCCTCTTTCTTCAGGGCCTCCAGGTAGCCGGTGGCCTCGAGCACCGCGACCAGCAGCTCGGCCGGCGAGTCGACCGGGGCGCGCTTGCGGAAGGCGTCGAGCAGCTGCCGGAAGGCGCCGAGCTTCTTCTTCGCGGCGCTGCCCAGGTCGTCGATGTGCTCCACCTGCGCCAGCGCATCGAACAGCGAGCGATCGTTGGCCGTGGCCCACGCCGTCAGGCGGTCCACCGTCGTCTGCCCGATGCCGCGCGCCGGGACGTTGACGACGCGCCCCAGGTCGACGTCGCTCGCCGGGTTGACGATGACGCGGAGGTACGCGAGCGCATCCTTGACCTCGGCGCGATCGTAGAACTTCGTGCCGCCCACGATCTGGTAGGGGATGCTCGCCGCGCGGAGCGCCTCTTCCAGAACACGGGACTGGGCGTGAATCCGGTAGAAGACGGCTATTTCCCGGAGCTCGGTGCCCGCTTCCCGGGCGCGCGTGATGGTATCGACCACGAAGGCAGCCTCGTCGCGCTCGTCGCGCGCCGCCACGATACGGATGGCGCTGCCGTCGTCGTTCTCGGTCCACAGCTCCTTCGGCTCGCGCTCGCTGGAGCGGGAGATGACGCCCAGGGCGGCGGCGACGATGCGCTTGCTCGAGCGGTAGTTCTGCTCGAGCTTCACCACCGTGGCCTCCGGGTAGTCGCGCCGGAAATAGCGGATGTTGCGCACGTCCGCCCCGCGCCAGCGATAGATGCTCTGGTCGTCGTCGCCCACGACGCAGAGGTTGTGGTGGTCGCGGACGAGGTCCTTCAGGAACCGGTACTGGATGGCGTTGGTGTCCTGGAACTCGTCGACCAGCACGTGGTCGAAGCGCCGCCGGATGCGGTCGCCCTCGGCGGTCTTCTCGAGCAGGCGGGCCACGAGGAGGATCAGATCCTCGAAGTCCACGGCGTTGGCGGCCCGCAGGCGCTCCTCGTAGGTCCGGAAGATCTTGAGGGCGACGTCGTCCACGTAGCTGTGGGACGCCGCCTCGTCGGGGCCGCGCCCCTCCTGCTTGTGCTTGTGGATGGCGCCGAGGATGGCGCGCGGCGGGTAGCGGCGCTCGTCCAGATCGAGGTCCTTGAGGGCCCTCGTCACCACGGCCTTCTGGTCGGACACGTCGTAGATGACGAAGTTCTGCTTGATGCCCACGGCCTCGCCGTGCGCGCGCAGGAGCTTCGCGCAGGTGGCGTGGAACGTCCCCACCCACAGGGCCCTCGCCACCTCGGCGCCGCACAGCTTCTGGAGACGCGCGCGCATCTCCCCCGCGGCCTTGTTGGTGAAGGTCACCGCGAGCACGCGCCACGGGGCAACCCCCTCGCACGCGACGAGGTTGGCGATGCGGTAGGTGATGACGCGCGTCTTGCCGCTCCCGGCGCCGGCGAAGACCAGCAAGGGTCCCTTGGTGTGTGCGACCGCGGCCGCCTGGGGATCGTTGAGCTCGGCGTCGAACATGAGCGCAGCGCGGAACCTAGGCGTGGCGGGCGGTCGCGTCTACTGCGCGCCGCGCCTGGACTATGATGCCACGCGTGACCCCATGAAGACCGCCTGCCTCGCCTGCGTCCTCGTCGCGCTTTCCCTGGGCTGCGAGGAAGAGGTGCCCCCCGCGCGCACCCCCGCGCCCCTCACCGACCCCCAGCCTCAGCCGAACGCGCAGGCCGCCGCCGACGCCCGCTTCGTCGAGAAGATCGCCACCGGCACGTGCGACCGCGAGGCCTCCTGCGGCACCATCGGCCCGGGCGCCACCTTCGCGACGCGCGACGACTGCATGAAGACAGCCCGCGAGAAGTACGCCAAGGAGCTCAACCCCGTGCAGTGCCCCGCCGGCATCGAGGTGAAGGCCCTCGAGGACTGCCTGCGCTCGCTCGAGGCCAACCAGTGCTCGCAGACCGGCGACGTCATCACCCGCTCGGCGCGCTGCCCGACCAAGGCCCTCTGCATGAAGTGAGGCGGCGGCGCGTGTAGAATCACGGGGTCCATGAAGCGCGCCTGGCTCCTGCTCCCGGCCCTCGCGGTCGCGCTCTCGGCGACGCCCCTGGCGTCGTGCGACTCGTCCGGCACCGTCGCCTCGGTGCCCGAGGCCGCGCCGCCGCCGGCGCTGCGTACGGACCCGAACGCCGTCCACGTCGTGGGGACGACCTTCCGCGACACGCAGGGGCGACAGCTGCTCTTCCGCGGCTACAACGCCAAGGTCACCACGCTCTTCGACGTCACCTTCGACGACGGGCGCACCCCCAACGAGAGCTTCCCCGACCTCAGCGAGGCCGAGACCACGCGCATCGAGCAGCTCGGGTGGAACGTGCTGCGCATCCCCGTCAGCTGGAGCGGCCTCGAACCCCAGCCGCAGCAGTACGCGCAGGCGTGGATGCAGAAGCTCGACGCCGTGCTGGCCATGGCCCACGAGCACGCCTTCTACATCATCATCGACATGCACCAGGACGCCTACTCCAAGGAGATCGGCGAGGACGGCGAGCCCCTCTGGGCGATCACGCCGCCCCCCACGCAGCTGCTGGAGGGCCCCTACAGCGACGCCAGGCGCCTCACGCCGCAGGTGCTCAACGCCGGCTACAGCTTCTTCGCCGACGCCAACGCCATGGACGGCCGCGACCTGCAGGGGGCGTACGTCAGCGCCGTCCAGCAGGTCGTGCAGCACGTCGTGGGGGACCCCGCGGTCCTCGGCTACGAGGCCTTCAACGAGCCGGTGGTGCTCGACTACCAGCTGCTCGACGCCTTCCACCAGACCTTCGCCGCCGGCGTGCACGCCATCGACGCCGACGCGCCCGTGCTCTTCGAGCCCGTGAGCACGCGCAACGAGACCGACGACGCGGTCGTCCCCAGCTCGCCCTGGACGAGCGGCCCCGGCGCCTACGCGGTCCACATCTACACGGGGATCTTTTCCATGCCCGGCGTGTGGACCGCCACCAACGAGGACCCGTCCATCCTCGCGCCCAGCATGGCCCACGCCGACCTCGAGAGGGCCGGCTGGGGCACGCCGATGTTCGTCACCGAGTTCGGTTGCGATCAGACGCAGCCGCAGGGGCCCGTGTGGATGAGCGACGAGCTCGACCTGCAGGACCAGTACCTGACCTCCAGCACGGCCTGGGAGTTCTCCGGCCTCGGGGCCTGGGGCTTCCACGACGACAGCGGCAACGAGAGGCCGGCGACGACCTACGTCATGGCGCGGATGTTCCCGCGCGCGGTGGCGGGGGACCTCCTGCAGATCGAGCGGCCCTCCCCCGGGGACATGATCGTGCATTACCGCCCGTCGGCCGCGACCGCTGGCCTCCCGCACGAGGTCTCTCTCTCGACGGCGTTCGTCACCAGCCCGGCCATCACGTGCGACGGGCAACCGGTCGGCTTCACGCAGCTGACGGGCCGCGCCACCTTCGTCTGCACCGCCACGGACTCGAACGAGCACGTGTTCGAGGTCGTGGGGACCCCGGCGCAGCAGTAGATGTTTCACCCCGAGGGGCCGAGCTTCGTCGAGCTGCTCCGGCAGGCGCTGTCCTCCACCGAGCGGGGCTACGACCTGCTCGCGCCCAAGTTCGACCTCACGCCCTTCCGCACGCCCGACGCGATCCTCGAGGTGATGGCGCGGGAAGCAGGCCGTGTGAATCACACGGCACGGACTCCCGAAGGTCGTCCAGGCCGCGACGGAAACGTGCGGAGCGCGCTCGACGTGATGTGCGGCACGGGCGCCGCGATGGCGTGGCTGCGCCCTCTCTGCACCGAGCGCGTCGTCGGGATGGACTTCAGCGCCGGGATGCTGGCGGAGGCCGGGGCGCGCGTGTCGGCGGCCCCCGGGAGCGCGCGGATCGAGCTGGTGCGCGGCGACGTGCTGGCCATGCGCTTCGATCGCGAGTTCGACGTCGCGGTGAGCGCGGGCGCCTTCGGGCACATCCTCGAGAAGGACGAGGCCACGCTCCTCGGCAACATCCAGCGCGCGCTCCGCCCGGGAGGGAGGTTCATCTTCCCCACGGCCGAGCCTCCCCCGCCCACCTCGCCGGGCTTCTGGCTGGGCCACGGGTTCAACGCCGCGATGCGCGTCCGCAACGCCCTCGTGAGCCCGCCCTTCGTCATGTACTACCTGACCATGCTGTGGCCCGCCGTCCGCGAGAAGCTCGAGCGCGCGAGCTTCGACGTCGAGGCCAGGCGCAGCGTGTTCCCGGCGCCCTTCGAGAGAGCGCTGCTCGTGGTCGCGACGAAGCGGGCGTAGAGGTCCACCTCACAGCGAACCTCCGTGCGCAGCCGCGCTGCGTAACGATCGCACGGCATGATGGGCCAACCCCGCGAAGTTGCTCGCGGCGCGAGCCTTGCTCTTCCGTCCGGCAAGAACATGGCAATCGACCTCGTCATCGTGCACTCGCCGGTCGGAGGTGGGCACAAGTCGGCGGCGCTGGCCGTCGCCGAGGCTGCGCGCGCGAGGGGGCTCACCGTGGAGGTGCTGGACACCTTCGAGCACGCGCCGCGCGTCTTCGGGCAAGCCTACGTGACCGCGCACGTGACGTGGACGGGCATGGCGCCGGAGCTCTACGGCAACGCGTTCTTCAGCGCGAACCACCGGAACGGGGCCTTCGAGCCCTTCCGCAGGGCCGTCGATCACGTCGCCTGGGCGGGGCTCGTGAAGCGCGTGGTCGCCCTCGCGCCGCGTGCGGTCATCGCCACCCACCACCTGCCGCTGGTCGTCCTCGGACGGGCGCGCCGCAAGGGCAAGCTCCTGTGCCCCCTCATCGGCGTGGTCACCGATTACGTCACGCACGCGGTGTGGGCCGAGAAGGGCGTCGACGCCCTGTGCGTGCCCAGCTCGGGCGCGCTCCGCGATGCGCTCGGCCATCGCTTCCCGGCGTCGCAGCTCCACGTCACCGGCATCCCCGTGCGCCCGGCCTTCGAGCGCGTCCCCTCCCTGCGCGACCCCGCTCCCCGGGAGCCGCTGCGCGTGCTGGTCACGAGCGGCGGCTTCGGGGTCGGCCCCATCCGCGACATCGTCCGGAGCTTCGCCGGCATCCGCGGCGTCGAGCTCACCGTCGTCTGCGGGCGGGCCCCGGGCCTGGAGAGGCGGGTCACGCGCCTCGCCGGGGAGGCCGGCGTGAAAGCACGCGTGCTGGGCTTCGAGAAGGACATGGCCGCGCGGATGGCGGAGGCCCACGTCATCGTGGGCAAGGCCGGCGGTCTCACGGTGACCGAGGCCATGACCGCGGGGCGGCCCATGGTGATCGCCGGCGCCATCCCTGGCAACGAGGGCGTGAACGCGAACTTCGTGGCGCGCGGCGGCGCGGGCTTCCTGGCGGACCCGGCCGACGTCGGCAGCGTGGTCGTGGGGATGCGGGGGCACGGCGTGCTCGGGGCGATGGGCGCCAGCGCGAAGGCGCTGGCCCGGACGAGGGCCGCGGACCGGGTCCTCGACGTGGCGATGGGGCTGGTGTTCCAGGTGGCGGCCCCGAAGGCCGCCTAGCCCGCGGCGGGAAGCCGTGGTACGTCACTCAGCCCTGAGGCAAGAGCCACGAAACTGGCACCTGCCGCCACGAAACATCGCACAATCGCCACCATGTCGAACCCGGCGGCCATCCCGGCGGCCTCGACGCGGGGGAAGTCCCCCGCGCTCGACACGCCCATCGAGAGTCTGCGCGAACCTGCGCGACCGGTGCGCTGCGCCATCCACGGCGTGCACAAGGCCTTCGGGACGAACCCCATCCTGCGCGGCGTGGACGTCGAGATAAGGGAGGGCGCCTTCGCCGTCCTGGTCGGCCCATCCGGCTGCGGGAAGAGCACGCTGCTCCGCCTCGTGGCAGGGCTCGAGACCGCCGACCAGGGGACCATCGAGCTCGCCGGGAAGGACGTCACGCTCCTGCCCCCGCGCGACCGCGACGTGGCGATGGTCTTCCAGTCCTACGCGCTCTACCCCCACCTCTCGGTGCGCGACAACCTCTCCTTCGGCCTCAGGCTCCGCAAGGTCCCGCCGGCCGAGATCGCGTCCCGCATCAAGGACGCCAGCGCCATGCTGGGGCTCGACAAGCTCCTCGACCGCCTCCCCAAGCAGCTCTCGGGCGGCCAGCGCCAGCGCGTGGCCATGGGGCGCGCCATCGTGCGCCGCGCCAACATCTTCCTGTTCGACGAGCCGCTCTCCAACCTCGACGCCGCGCTCCGGGCCGAGGTCCGCGTCGAGATCCGGCGCCTCCACGACCGCCTCGGGGCCACCACGCTCTACGTGACGCACGACCAGGTCGAGGCCATGACCCTGGCCGACACGCTGTGGGTCATGAACGGCGGCCTGGTGGAGCAGAAGGGCGCCCCGCTGGAGGTCTACGAGAAACCCAGGTCCCGCTTCGTCGCGACGTTCCTCGGCTCCCCGCAGATGAACCTGGTGGAGGGCAAGCTCGCGCGTGTGGACGGGAGATGGCTCGTGGACGGGGGTGGAGTGAAGGCGGTGGTGGACGAGGATCGCTACGGCGATTCGCTGGTGGAGGGCCGCGCCGTGCAGGTGGGCGTCCGCCCGCACGACTTCATGGTGTCCACGCCCGAGGCCGCCGCGGCGACGCTCAAGGTGGAGCTGGTGGAGGCCCTGGGCTTCGAGGCCTTCGCGTACGGGTGGCTGCGCGCGAGCGGACCGCGCATCGTCGCGCGTCTCGAGGCGGCCGACGCGAAGCGCGTGAAGGCCGGCGCCGAGCTCCCGCTGGCCGTCGAGCGCGCGCGGGTGCACCTCTTCGACCCGGCCACGGGTCTCGCGCTCGACGCGAGGTAGGGCCGCGTGAAACAGCGGCTGCTTCCGCCCCGACCCCAACCCCTCGCGCCCCCACCCCAGCCCTCCCCCGCGGGAACAGGGGAGGGAGCGCACCTGCACCGTTCGACCCCCGGACACCTTCCCTCCCGCTCCCGCGGGGGGAAGGCCGGGATGGGGGGCGCGCGCAATGGAACGCAGAACGCCCTGGCCGCCCTCCTCCTTCTCCTCCTCCTCGCCCTCTGCCTCCCGGCCTGCGCCGAGCCGGCGACGGTCGTCCTCTGGCACTCGTACCGCGGGGCCGAGGAGCGTGCGCTGGTGATGCTCGCCAGGCGCTACGAGGCCGAGAAAGGGGTGCACGTCGAGCTTCTGGCGGTGCCCTTCGACGCGTACTCGGCGAAGCTCTCCGCCGCCGTGCCGCGCTCGCACGGGCCGGATCTGTTCATCGACGCGCACGAGCGGCTCGGCATCTACCGGCAGGAGGGGGTCGTCGCGCCGGCGGGCGACGCCTTCCCGGACTCCGACGTGATCGGGTTCGACGCGACCGCGGTCCGTGCGGTGACGCTCGACGGGACGCGCTGGGCGGTGCCGCTCGCCAGCAAGTGCGTGGCGCTCTACGTGAACGATGACCTCGGCGCCGGCCACACGGGCTCGGTCCAGAGCATCGCGGGGCTGCGCGCCACCCTGGCGCCCGACGCCTATCCGCTGGTCTACGAGGCCGAGAACCCCTACTACCACGCCGCCATCCTCGACGGCTTCGGCGGCAGGCTCCTCGCGCCCGACGGCGCGTACGGCTTCGTCGGGCACGACGCGGAGATGTCCATCGCGTACGTCCTCGAGCTCACCCAGCACCGGGTGATCCCGGCCGAGCCGAGCGGGGCGCTGGTCAAGCAGCTCTTCGCGAGCGGCAGGGGCGCGACGGCCATCGACGGTCCCTGGCTGGCGGACGATCTGCCGAAGGACCTGCGCTTCCACGTCGAGCCGCTGCCCCCCATCTACGACCGCGGGCGCCCGATGCGCCCGCCGCTGACCGTCGAGAGCGTCATGCTGTCCCCGAGCGGCGCGGCGAGGCCCGAGGCGCGCGCCTTCGCGCGGTGGCTCGGGGGACCGGAGGCCGCCACCGTGCGCGCGACGGTCGCCCACCAGGTGGTCACCAGCCTCGCCGCGTGGGCCGATCCCGCCGTCGCGCACGACGCGCTGCTCGCCGCGTTCCACGAGGCCGCCGGTCAGGCGGAGCCCATGCCCACGTCCACGCGGATGCGCGCTGCGTGGGTCCCGGCGCAGGAGGCCATGAGACGCGTGCTGCGCGGGGACTCGCCCGCCATCGCCCTGCCGGAAGGCCAGCGGCGCTTCGAGGACGCGCTGCGCCCCCCTCCCCCGCCGCCCTCGCCCGCGCCGCTGGTGGTCGTCGCGGGGCTCCTGCTGCTGGCGGGCGCCTTCCTGGCCGTGCGCCGCGCGCGGCAACCCGAGTTCCGCGTGCAGCTCCGGGGCTCGCGCACTGCGTACCGCTACGTGGCCCACGCCGCGGTGGTCGTCTTCGTGCTCGTGGTCCTGCCGCTCGCCGCGGGGGCGCTCACCTCGCTGTTCGCGGGGACGCGCTCCGATCCGCGCTACGTCGGCCTCGGGAACTACGTCGGCATCCTCACGGCGCGCGGGGGGCCGCTCCTCGGGCACGGCTCGTTCTACGTGACGCTCCTGGTCACGCTCCTCTGGACGCTCTGCAACGTGACGCTCCACGTGGCCATCGGCGTCGTGCTGGGCGTCGTGCTCAGTCGCCCGATGATGCGGCTCAAGGCGATGTACCGCGTGCTCCTGGTGCTGCCCTGGGCGGTGCCGAGCTACGTCACCGCGCTCGCGTGGAAGGGGATGTTCCACCGCCAGTTCGGGGCGGTGAACGCCATCCTCACGGCCCTCGGCGCCGAGCCGGTGAGCTGGTTCTCGCACTTCGCGACCGCCTTCAGCGCGAACGTCGCCACCAACGTGTGGCTCGGCTTCCCCTTCATGATGGTGGTCACGCTCGGCGCCCTCACGGGGATCCCGAAGGAGGTCCTCGAGGCCGCCGAGGTCGACGGCGCGACGCGCTGGCAGCGCTTCTGGGGCGTCACCGTGCCGCTGCTCCGGCCCACCATGCTCCCGGCGGTGGTCCTCGGCGGCATCTGGACCTTCAACATGTTCAACGTGGTGTTCCTGGTCAGCGGCGGCGAGCCCGACGGCTCGACCGACATCCTCGTCAGCGACGCCTACCGGTGGGCCTTCACGAGAGACGCGCAGTACGGCTACGCCGCGGCGTACGCCGTCCTCATCTTCCTCATCCTCGCCGGGAGCTCGAGGCTGCTCACGCGCGTTGGCGGCGCCAAGGAGGCGAGCGCGTGAGGCGCCTGGAGGGTCTCTTCGCGCACCTGCTGGTGCTCGGCGCGGTGGTGTTCGCGGTGTACCCGCTCCTGTGGGTCATCTCCGTGGCGCTGTCTCCGGGGGCCATGAGTGACCATGCACGCGCCATCCCCTGGCCAGAGCACGCGTCGCTCGACAGCTTCGCGACGGTGCTCGGGCTCCGCGACGGGCGGGCGGGGATCTTCGCGCGGCAGGTCGCCAACTCGCTCATCGTGTCCCTCGCGACGGCCACGGTCGCCGTCGGCGTGGCGACGCCCGCTGCCTACGCGCTGGCGCGCTTCCGCTTCGTCGGCAAGGAGCCGGGGATGCGCGTCCTGCTCGCCACGCAGATGTTCCCCGCCGTCGCCAGCGCGGTGCCCCTCTACCTGCTGCTCGAGACGCTGCACCTGCTCGACTCGCGCGCGGGCCTGGTCTTCGTCTACGCCTCCAGCGCCGTGCCCTTCGCCATCTTCCAGATGCGCGGGGCCTTCGAGGCCATCCCGGTCGACCTCGAGGAGGCGGCGATGGTCGACGGCGCGAGCCGGGCCGAGGCCTTCTGGAAGGTGGCGCTCCCCGCCGTGAGACCGGCGCTCGCCGTGACGGCCCTCTTCGCCTTCATGGCCGCCTGGAACGAGTTCATCCTCGCCGCGACCCTCCTCAGCCGCGAGTCGGCGTTCACCCTGCCTGTCGTCCTGCAGCGCTACGTCGGAGAGCACGACACCGCCTGGGGCCCCTTCGCCGCCGGCGCGATCCTCGTCAGCCTCCCCGTGATGGCCCTCTTCTACGTCGCACAACGTCAGCTGGTCGCCGGGCTGACGGCGGGCGGGGTGAAGGGGTAGGGGGCCGGGGGAAGCCCCGGGGAGGCACCCCTGTCACCCGTTCATGCGAACTACCGCCCTGCCCTCCCCGTTCTCATGCTTCCTGGTCCAGCAGGAGGGCTCGATGCCGAAGTGGACGCGCGTGGGGGCGACGGGGATGGTGGGCGGGGTGTGCGCGGGGACGCTGGGGCTCCTGGCGCTGTCCGGATGCTTCGGGGGGAGCTCCTCCACCGGCGACCATCCCGACGCCGACCTCTCCCTGGACTCGGGCGCCTTCGAGGCGAGCTTCCCCGGCGACAGCGCGAGCGGCGCCGACAGCAATGTGACGCCCGAGGCCGGGAGCGAGACCGGCGCAGGGGACGCGTCGGACGGCGGCGCGGGGTGCGGGGGGGACGGCGGGCCGGGCACCTTCACCTGTGTCGGGAACCTGGGGACCGCCCGCGTGGCGGCGGGCGTCGCGGCGCTCCCGGGGGGCAAGGCGCTGATCGCGGGCGGGTGGAACGCGACGAGCCAGACGCTCACCAGCGCGGAGGTCTTCGACTCCGCCAGCGGCACCTTCAGCTCCACCGGGAACATGGTGTCGCCCCATCTCTGGGGCGAGTGGAGCACCCCGTGGCCGGTGCTCGCGGACGGGAAGGTGCTCGCCGCCGGAGGCCTCGCGGGCACGGGCGCCCTCGTCGGGACCGCCGAGCTCTACGATCCCACCGCGGGCACGTGGGCCGCGACGGGCCCGCTGCAGATGCCGGTGATCTCGATGTTCCCGCAGACGCTGTCCGACGGGAGCGTGCTGTTCATCGGGGGCTGGAACTCGACCACCGGCGCGCCGCCCACCCCCGGCTGGAGCTTCGTGGGCAGCGGCACCAACGAGGTGCAGCGCTACACGCCCTCGACGGGCCTCTTCACCGTCGTGGGGCCGCTCGCCGAGGACCGCCTGGTGGGCTGCAACGTCACGCTGCCCGACGGCGACGTCCTCGCCATCGCCGGCGGCAGCGCGTCATCGACCACCGAGACCAACATCGAGCAGTTCGTCCCGGCGGCCAACCAGTGGACGACGCTGGGGACGCTCTCCTCCGTCCCGTCCTGCACCCAGGCCTTCCTGCTGACGACCGGCAAGGTGCTCCTGCTCGGCACCGGCTCGACCGAGAGCGCCGACGTCTTCGACCCCACGACCCTCACCACGACGCCCACGACCGGCTTCACCTCGGCCTGGGTCCCCCAGTACGCCCAGCTCGCGAACGGCAACGTCCTCGCCTACGGCGGCCAGATCGGCACCACCTACACCGCGAACGCGATGGTCTACAGCGCGTCGACCAACGCGTGGACGGCAGTGGGTTCCATGGGCCAGGTGCGGGGCGGCGCGACCAGCGCGGTAGTCCTCACGACGGGCGAGGTGCTCATCATCGGCGGCACCGATGGTGTCACCGGCGAGCTCGCGACCGCCGAGGTCTACCATCCGTAAAGGAAAGGTGCCCCATCGGGGACGGGCGGGACGCGGAGCTACACCCCGGCGTAATCCCCCGCGCTGAACCGGACGTCGCCCAGGCCCGCGTGGCGCATGTTCTCGCGGAGCGCGTCGACGACGATGTTCACCACGTCGAAGCGGGTGCTCGGCGCGTAGTACTCGTCCTCCCCCACCTCGGGCAGAGCGGCGAGCCTCGCCTCGATGGCCTCCTTCTCGCCCGGGTCGAGCTCGAAGTGCGCGTGCCACGCCTCGGCCTCGCCCAGCATCAGGGCCTCGCGCACCATCCCGACGGGGTTGAACGCGCAGTACACGGTGGACATGCAGAGCCTCCACGCGGCGTACTCGCTGTCGACGATCCACTGCGCCCCGAAGGCGCGGCGGATGACCTCGCCCAGGTAGGCCCCGGCCGAGGTCTGCACGAGGTCGACCAGCTCGGGCCGGTCCTTCAGCTCCTCGCGGGCGTCGCGCACCCACTGGTCCACCATGCTCAGCGTCTCGGGCATGAAGTCGAGGTGGATGCCGTACCGTGTCGCCACGAAGCGGACACAGGCCGCTGCGAGCTCGGCCACCTCCAGCGGGGGATCGGCCGCCGCGTCCGGGTCCACCACGACGGCATCGTTCTCGGCGGTGTCGTCGAGCTCGTCGGGCGGAGTGGTGGCCATCCCCGCCACGTCGTCCGTGCTTTTCGTCCCGTCTTCGTTCACGAAGCCGGCGTATGATGGAAGGCCGCCCGGCGCAAGCTAGGCTGAGAACCTTCATGCGCATCGGCATCTTCAGCGACATCCACGCAAACCTGGAGGCCCTGAGCGCGGTGCTCGAGGCCTACAAGACCGAGAGCATCGACGTCTTCTACTGCCTGGGCGACACCGTCGGCTACGGCGGCTCGCCCAACGAGTGCGCGGATCTGGTCCGCGAGACTGCGAAGAAGACCATCCTCGGCAACCACGACGCCGCCGTGAGCGGGCGCATGGATTACTCGTACTATTACGAGGCCGCGAGGCACGCGCTCGACGCCCACGCGTCGATGCTGAGCGAGACGAACATGGAGTGGCTCAAGGCGCTCCCCTACCAGGAGATGCTGGAGGAGGTGAACGTGCTCCTCTGCCACGGCTCCCCCGTGCGTCTCGAGGAGTTCGAGTACATCTTCGCCCCCGAGCAGGCCCGCGAATGCCTGAGCATGTGGGACAAGATCGGCCACATCACGCTCATCGGCCACTCGCACCTGTGCAAGGTCTTCGCCCTCACGCCCGGCAGCGTGGAGGAGCTCCCGTCGATGGACTTCGACCTCGAGGACGACAAGAAGTACATCGTGAGCGTCGGCTCCGTCGGCCAGCCGAGGGACTTCGACAACCGCGCGAGCTACACGGTCTACGACTCGGACAAGAAGCGCTTCGAGTTCAAGCGCGTCGAGTACGACATCGAGCTCGCCGCCGACAAGGTCCTGCGCGCCCGCCTCGAGCGCAACTTCGCGCACAGGCTTTTCATCGGCGTGTAGGGCGGGTTCCTCCCCCTCAGTTCAGCGCGCTGCTCCCTCGCCCGAAGGTCCTCTCCCACGCCTCGCGGTACTCGGCGGTCGCCACCTGGGCCGGGCCGTGGTGCTCGGTCTTCTGCGCCGGGGCCTCCACCTTGTGCTGCACCTTCACGTTGAACAGCGCGGGAGCGTCCTTGCGCTGCTCGAGGCTCACCACCTCGCCGGCCACGAGCGGCTTGCCCTCCTCGAGGGGCCGCACCTCACCGGCCTCGAGCCTCCCCGGGCGTGCGCGCACCACCTGGGCGCCCGCGCCGTCCTCGGTCTTCCCGCGGAACATGACGACGTCGAAGCTCTCGGCGTCCTTGTCTTGCGGGGAGTCGTCCGGCATCCAGCTCGAAGTCTAGCGCATCCCGGCGGGGTCGCCGCCCCTCGACGCCCCCAGGATCGCGCTCGCGGTCACGATGTCGCGCACGAACGTCGTCACCTCCGCGTGCAGGGTCACGCCCTCCGCCATCGAGCCGTCCACCGTCAGCTCCACGGGGCCGCCGCGCCGCTTCTCGAGCTTCGTCACGCGGACCACGAAGGCCGCCGCCCGCGAGCCGTCGAGCGCCGCCGGCGGGATACCGGGGACGTCGAGCTGCACGCGCTCGAGATGCGCCTTCTTCAGCTCCGCCGGCACCACGAGCTCCAGCGCGAGCGTCTTCGGCGCGGCGGGCGAGGCCGCGATGAAGCCGACCCCTGCGCGCGCCATGGGGCCCACCGTGAAGTGCGCGCCGTCGAGCCGCTCGAGCACCACCACCCCCCGCGAGACATCGAGCGGGAACGCGTCGCTCGCGAGCGGCCCCGCGTCGCCGGTGAGCTGCGCCTTGCCCGAGGGGACGGCCGCCGCACCGGTCCCCGCGTCCGCCGCCGGGAGCACGGCGGCCCACCGCTGCTCGTCGCGCGCGCACCGCGCCTGGTCGGCGCGCAGCGCGAGCTTCTTGCACGGCGCCGGATCGTGCGCGGCGAGGGCCTCGCAGAGGACGCGGCCGGTCCGGTCGAGCGCGCCGCCGCAGAGCATGGAGTCGCGGGTCGCCAGCGCGAGACAGGAGGCGTCGCGCCCGAGCTCGGGGTGGCTCGCGACCTCGAAGGGGCACGCGTCCGGGCTCCCCGCGAGCTCCGCCACGCTGGCCTCGCAGCGCGCCTTCAGCGCGGACGCGAGGATGTCGGAGCATCGCTTCGCATCGCGGTTCTTCGCCGCATCGAGCAGGCGGCAGGCGTCGCGGACCAGCGTGTCGTAGCCGATGGATTCGAGCGCGTCGCCCACGGCCGGGTCACCGCCGCTCCTCTGCGTGACGCAGGCGTCGACCGTCGTGAAGGCCTCGAGCTCGGCCTTGAGATCCCCGGCCGGCGGGGGCGGATCCACGGTCGGCTCGAGCTCCCCGGCGTCGAGCCCGAGCGCCCTGGCCACGCTCGCGATGGGCGCGGGCTCCTCCGTCTTCGGCCTCTCCTCGTCCCGGTCGCAGGCGGCGAGTGCCAGTAACAGCGCGAAAGAAAACGCCTTCACGGGCCGGCGCATGAGTCTCTTGCCCTCTGAACAGATAGACAGTATGAGTGCTGAAGCCGACATGGAAGACCCCAAGAACAAGAGCAAGGCCGTCGATCTCGCCGTAGCCAGCATCGAGAAGGAATACGGCAAGGGCGCCATCATGCGCCTCAAAGACGGCGTGACGATGGCCGACAGCGTCCAGGTGGTCCCCACGGGGAGCATCGGCCTCGACATCGCGCTCGGAATCGGGGGCTACCCCCGCGGTCGAATCATCGAGATCTACGGCCCGGAGTCGAGCGGAAAGACCACGCTCACCCTGCACGCCATCGCCGAGATCCAGAAGGCCGGCGGCGTGGCGGCGTTCGTCGACGCGGAGCACGCGCTCGATCCCAGCTACGCGCGCAAGCTCGGCGTGAAGACCGACGAGCTGCTCGTGAGCCAGCCGGACTACGGCGAGCAGGCGCTGGAGATCGCCGACATGCTCGTGCGCTCCAACGCGGTGGACATCATCGTCATCGACTCGGTCGCGGCCCTGGTGCCGAAGGCGGAGATCGAGGGCGACATGGGCGACAGCCACGTCGGCCTCCAGGCGCGCCTCATGAGCCAGGCGCTGCGCAAGCTCACCTCGACGGTGTCGCGCAGCAACTGCCTGCTCGTGTTCATCAACCAGATCCGCATGAAGATCGGCGTCATGTTCGGCTCGCCCGAGACGACGTCCGGCGGCAACGCGCTGAAGTTCTACGCCAGCGTCCGCCTCGACATCCGCCGTATCGGCGCGATCAAGGAGGCGGCGACGACGGGCGGCAAGGATCCCGCGGTGGTGGGCAACCGGACGCGCGTGAAGGTCGTGAAGAACAAGCTCGCGCCCCCCTTCCGCGAGATCGAGTTCGACATCCTCTACGGCCAGGGCATCTCCCGCTCGGGCGATCTCCTCGACCTCGCCTCGGAGATGGGCATCATCGAGAAGAGCGGCGCCTGGTTCTCCTACGGGGCCGACCGCATCGGCCAGGGCCGCGAGAACGCGAAGGCGTACCTCGAGCAGCACCCGGACATCATGGAGAAGATCGAGGCCATGGTCCTGGTGAAGAACGGCATCAAGCGCAACGGCCCCCAGGCCCCCGCCACCCAGGTGAACGGAGCCCCGGTGGAAGAGAAGCCGAAGAAGCCCGTCACGGCGACCAAGCCGGCGAACTGATCGCAGACGCCTTCCCTCCCGCTCCTGCGGGGGGAACCCCGGGGTGGGGGGCGGCAGAGGAGGGTCAGGGGCCAGGCAAACCGGTCTAAGCTCCCGGTCATGAAGCTCTACGTCATGCGGCACGGCTCCGCGGAGGACCACTGCGAGAGCAGGGTCGACGCGGACCGCGCGCTCACCGTGGGGGGCCGGGAGAAGGTCCACGCCGTCGCCAGGGTGCTCGTCGAGGCCGGGGAGGAGCCCATGCACATCGTGACCAGCCCCCTCGTTCGCGCGGTGCAGACCGCCGAGATCATGGCCCTGGGGACCCGGCTCGGGGAGCGCGACGGCACCGTGGAGGTCAGGCGCGGGCTGATGCCGGGGGGAGACGCCGCGAAGCTGGTGACCAAGCTGGTGTCCGAGGGGAAGAAGCGGGTGCTCCTGGCGGGCCACGAGCCGGACCTGTCGGCCCTCGTCGCGGGGCTCGTGGGGCGCTTCGGTCGCTCGTTCGACAAGGCGATGATCGTGGGGCTCCACGTCGGCGAGAAGGGGGGGGACGCGAGGCTCCGCTTCGTCCTCGACCCGAGGTCCCTGAAGCTCGAGACCGACCCGGCCGCTGGCCCCTGAAGGCCTCTCCGTCAAGCGATTTTCTCGGCGACGCGTCTCGCCTGCATCCTGCACACAGACAGGGCCTCTGGGGGGCCCGGCCCTCGCGTCCAAGTGCCTGGAACCAGGTGACAAAAGCCCGTTCCTTGACGGACCTGGGGGCGTCCTCTACTCCGCAATAGAGGCATCGAAAATGGGCACCCGCAGCATGGTCCCGCTTCTCTCTTCGGCCCGAGCCAGCGCAGCTCGGATGGCCCGGGGACAGCTGGCGGCCGCCATCCGGATCCCGGAGCGCGCAGGGGGTCAGCTGCGGCTGGTTTTCCCGTCGGCCTCCCCCCGCCTCTTCGTCCACGAGGGGGCCCGGCAGTCGCTCGAGCGCAAGCTCCGGGCGGCCTTCGCCGGGCCGGTGGTGCTCTCCATCACGGACAACCGGCACAGCATCATTACGCACCGCGTCCAGAAGCACACCCTGCACGCCCGGGTGCACCACATGTTCCTCGACGCGCCGCTCGGGGTCATCGACGCCCTCGTCCGGTACGTGACCCGCGGCGACCGGGACGCCAGCGCCATCCTGGGGGACTTCATCGACGACAACGGGTTCCGCCTCGCCCGCCGCAAGCGGGGCGTCCCGCTCATCACTCGGGGCAAGCACCACGACCTGCTCGAGCTCTTCGAGAAGACGAACGCCCGCTACTTCGACGGCGGCGTCAACGCCGTCATCACGTGGGGCAAGCACGGCACGTCGAAGGCCCGCGAGCGCAAGACCATCAAGCTCGGCAGCTACTGCGCGCCCGACCGGATGATCCGGGTGCACCCCGCGCTCGACCAGAAGTGGGTCCCCCGCTACTTCGTCGCCTACATCGTCTACCACGAGATGCTCCACCACGTGATCCCGGGCAGCCGTGGCCTCGGCCGCGTGAACCTGCACCCGCCGGAGTTCAAGGAGCGCGAGCGTCAGTTCCGTTTCTTCCAGCGCGCGCTCGACTGGGAGAAGAAACACGTCGCCAGGCTCCTGCGCACCTGACCGGGGTCGGCGCTATCCTCCCGCGCGATGAAACGCGGGACTGTCTGGAACCTGGCGACGGTTGTGCTCTCGCTCACCATGGGATGCGGCAGCAGCCAGACCCCTGCGACGTCCGCCGCGACGCCGGTCGATGCGGGCGCGCCGGCGGCCGACGCGAGCCCGGAGGCCGCGGTCGTCGTGGCGCACCCCTTCGCCAGTACGCCCCTCGAGGCCCAGTCGCTCATCCAGGCACAGGTCGACGGGCAGATGAAGGTCCTGTGGAAGTGCGTGGCCGACTTCCGCACGACGAAGAAGGACCCGCACAAGGCGGTGGTGGTCGACATCGGCATCGACCAGGAGGGGACGCTGCTGGGCGTGACCTCGCCGAACCCGAAGCAGGGCGAGCTCGACCCCACGCTGCGCGAGTGCATGCGGACGGCGCTCCACGGGCTGGCCTACCCGCGCAGCCACGCGGGGATCATCACCGTGCGCCAGACGTTCACCGACGTCAGCGTGACCCCTTGAGGCCGGTCGCCGTGGCAGGCGCGGCCGTCTGCGCCGCGGTGGGCCTGGCGCCTTCGGGGATGGGCTGCGGGAGCGACTCGGGCGGCACCGAGTGCGAGTGCGAGGACCCCAGCGTGCACATCGAGGTGCCCGCGGACCGCGCGCCCTACGCCCTCGGCGTCACCTTCTCGGGGCGCGGCTGCGCGACGGCGACGGCCGAATGCACGCAGCCCGCCGGGAGCGGCTGCGCCGAGTACACCTTCCAGGGGACGGGCATCGGCACGTGTGACCTCGACCTCCAGTTCTCCGCCGCCCCCTACGACTTTCAGGACCAGGTGTCCTTCGTGGGCGCCACGTGCTGCCCGAGCTTCTACATCGACCCGCCGACCGCCGCGCCCATCCAGGTGCCCGACGTGAGCGGCGACGCGGGAGACGCCGAGTGAAGCGCGCGTTCCTGGCGATGGCCGTGGCTCTCGTGGCGTGCGGCGGAGGGAGGAACCAGACCGAGCGCCTGGTGAACCCGACGCCGATCGAGGGAAAATCGGCGAGCGGTGACGACGCGCCGATGTTCCCCAAGAAGAAGCTGCCATCGCTGGCGCGCTCGCACCTGGTGGCGACCATCGATCGCAAGGCCCTCGGTCCCTTCACCGCGCGGGACGGCGACGGCGGCCTGGTCAGCTGGATCGTGGCGGCCGAGCGCGGCGGGGGACAGCAGCTGTTCGGCGTGCCGACGGGGCGCGACGGCGCGCCGCTGCGCGAGGCGAGGATGCTGGCCACGGTCCCGCAGGAGGCGACGCAACTCTTCGTGCGCCCGGCGGGCGGCGCCCACGGGGGATGGGTGGTGGCGTGGAGTGCGCTGCTCGACCGCGGCGAGTCGCTGACCGTCACGGGTCTCGCGCCGGACACCGCCACGCGCTCGCCGGCCACGGACCTCCAGCGCACGAACGACCACGTGAAGTGGGCGGACTTCGTCCCCGGCCCGCGCGGGACCACCTGCATCTGGGCGGAGGAGACCCCCTCGGGAGACGCGAACATCCTCGCGGCGCCGGTCGACGTCGACGGGAAGCCCAAGGGCATGCCCGTGCGCGTGGCGCGTGGGGTGATCGGCTGGGCGACCATCCGCACCGACGACGGCGTGGGCCTCGCGCTGGTCACGCCCGCCCCCGAGACGAAGAACGACGCGGGGAACCTCTCCTGGGTTCGCCTCGACGGCGAGGGCCGCCCCGTGGGTGGCGCGGTGGCCGTCAGCACGAGACCGACGGTGAGCGGCGACGTCGAGGTGGTGGCCGCGCCGGGAGGCTGGCTGCTCGCCTGGACCGACCGCACGAGCGAGGACGCGCAGATCGAGCTCGCCATGGTGGACGGGGCGGGCAAGGTGCGAGGGCCAAGCCGCGCCATGGATACCGTGGGCGGGACGTCGCTCGTGGCGCTGGCCTCCGGCGCAGCGGGCGTGGCCCTCGCGTGGCAGGAGCCCCGCGGTCGCGCGAGGGAGATGCACGCATTGCACATGGCGAGCGTGGTGACGGAGGGGGACCTCGTGGCGCAGCCGGTGACGGCGGTGGAGATCGCGTCGAAGGTCCCGCCCGAGCTGGTGTCGACCCCCGATGGCTTCGCCCTGCTGGCCTCGATGCGGGGGTGCGCGGGCGCCGAGGGACCGGAGGACTGCCAGCCGACGGTGGAGCCGACCTTCGTGCGCTTCGACGCCCGCCTCGACCCGGTGCAGACCGAGCCGCTCTACGTGGGGCTGCCGGTGAAGCAGGCGGCGATGGGATGGGCGCTCCGTTGCCCGGGCGACAGATGCGTCGCGCTGGCCGCCACGGGGGACTCGCCGACCCCCATCTACACCATGGACCTCGAGCGGCGCGCTTCGCCCTTCCCCTCGCCCATCCTGCCGCCGCCGCCACGAGATGCGGCCCGCGTCACCGGGGTGGTCACCGTGGCGTCGGGGCAGCCGTACATCGATCTCGCGACGGCGCAGCTGGGCGACACGACGCTGGTGGCCACGCTGACGAGCGTGATCGATGCGCCCCTGGTGAACGAGAAGCAGAAGGGACGAGGGTCTCTGGTCGGGATGCGGGCGTTCGACCGTCACGGGCAGCCGGTGGGCGCTGGCTCGCTGCTGACGTCCCGTGCGCTCCCGGTGGGCGGCATCGCGCTGGCGACGGGCGCGAGGCAGGAGGACGGGGCCATCGTGGCGTGGGTGGCGCGCGACGACGGCGATCCGCAGGTCCACCTGGCCCGCGTGGACCGCAGGGGAAGGCGCACGAACGAGGTCCAGCTGACGACGATGAAGGGCGACGCGAGCGATGTGGCCGTCGCGTGGGCAGGGGACGGCTGGCTGGTCGCGTGGGTGGACACCCGCGACGGCAACGGGGAGGTCTACGCGACGAAGGTCGACCGCGATCTGAACCGGACCGCGCGCGAGGAGCGCATCACGAACGCCCCCGGCGACGCGGGGGATGTCTCGCTCGCCGTGCGGGGCGACACTGCGTTCCTGGCGTGGAGCGATCCGCGCGAGAGCCCGCGCGAGGGCCTGGCGGACATCTACGCCACGACGCTGAGGACGCGCGACGCGAAGCGGGCAGGCGACGAGGTGCGGGTGCTGGCCACCGCAGCGCATTCGCGGTCGCCGGACATCGTGACGACGGGGGATGGAGCGACGCTGGCGTGGATCGAGGACGGCCCGACGGGGCTCGACGCGCCTGCGACGGCGATGGTGGCACGCCTGGACGCGCGCGCTCACCCGGTCCAGAAGCCGGGGCTGCTGCCCATGGCGGGGCGCGGGAGGGCAACGGCGCTCGTGCTGGAGGGCAGCGGCGAGGGCGCACGCGTGGTGCTGGCGCGAAACGAGGGGGACGACCTGACGTTCGACGCGGTGACCATCGCCGGCGACGGGACGCCCGGTCATCCGTGGTCGCTGTTCGATCTCGACGCACCGGGGACCTTCGAGGTCGCCCTGGCGCTGGTGGGTGACACGCTGTTCTTCGACGACATCGGCGCCTCCGCGGCGGACCACCGTGTGCGGCGCGCGTCTCTTTCCTGGGGCCGCTGAAGCAACTTTCACCGCGGGTCGTCCGATAGGGGGACAAACGGCGGCGAAGCACGCTGCCTCATCCCCAGGAGACTCCCTCATGGACAGCACCATCTCATCCCCCCCGCCCATCCTCCCGGACGTGGTCAGCGTCGACACCAGCCCTCGGCCCACCGCTGCGCGTGTCCCATTCTCGGACGTGCTCGCAGGAGGAGCCCGCGCCCTCGTGGGTGGTGCCCAGTCGATGGTGCAGACCCTGCCGGGGTCCCCCCTCATGGCGGTCGCGGTCCGCCCCGGCGCGACGGCGCTGGTGCCCTCGGCGATGAACACGAGCCCCGAGGGCCCCGTCGCGGCGGCGACGAGCCCGCTGGCGGGGACGGGGTCGGTGGCGAGCGGCTCGACCGGCGGGGCGGGTGACGACGGCATCGCGCAGACGCTGGCCCAGGACCAGCAGATGAACCTCTATTACCTCCAGGTGCAGGAGCAGGTGAACGCGCAGAACCGCACCTACAGCGCCCTGTCGAACGTCATCGAGGTGGAGCACAACACGGCGAAGACGGCGATCGGCAACATCCACTGAGCTTGCACGAACCGGTAGCTCGGAGCTTCGTGCGCTCGTAGGCTTCCACGGAGAACGCGATGGGCATCGACAGCATCGGCAAGAAAGGTCCGCCCGCGCCGCCTCCCCCCACGGGCACGGAGGGCGCCGCCCGACCCACGGAGACCGGACGCACCTTCGAGGTGTCCAGGGCAACGCCCTCTCCGCAGGCCGGCCCGGTGGAGGCTCCCCGCACGGCCATGGAGCGGCTCCGCGCGGGGGAGATCGACGTGAACGGCTACGTCGACATGAAGGTCCACGAGGCCACGGCGCACCTCGCGGCCCTGCCACCGGCCGAGCTCGAGTCGCTTCGGTCCGCCCTGCGCGACCGGCTGGCGAGCGATCCGGGGCTGGTGGAGCTGGTGCGCAAGGCGACGGGGGCCATCCCGCAGCCACCGACCGACGACTGACGTGAGCCGCATCCTCGGTCGTCGAGCGTGGGTCGCGGGGGTGGTCGCCGGTGCGGCGCTCGCCTGTTCGCGAAGCGAGCAGGCCGCGGGCGGACCGCCACCCCCCACGTCCATCGCGTCGTCCAACGTCCGCGTCCTGCAGTGGGACCTCGGCGTCCAGACGTGGGGCCAGGGGCGGGTGGTGGTCGTCGTGCCGAGCTGGGGAGGCGCCGACGCCCGCTTCCCCGTGCTCGTCGCGCTGCACGGGCGTGGAGAGGCGATGAAGCCTCCCGCCGAGGGGGCGATGGGCTGGCCCCGTGACTACGCGATGGTGCGCGCCATCGACCGGTTGCGCGCCCCGCCCCTCCGCGAGGGCGACTACGAGGGCTTCGTGGACCGCGCGCGGATGGCCGCGGTGAACGCCTCGCTCGCGGCACAGCCCTTCGGCGGCCTCATCGTGGCATGTCCGTGGCTGCCCGACGTCCGCCCCACACCCACCGGCGACATCAGCGAGCTCGGGCGCTACGTGCTCGGCGAGCTGCTGCCACGCGTGAGACGGGACACCCCCGCGCTCACTTCGCCGGAGGCCACGGGCATCGACGGGGTTTCCCTCGGGGGCATCCTCGCGCTGCGGATCGGCCTCACGCTGCCGGGGTCGTTCGGAGCGGTGGGCGGCATCCAGGCGGCGCTGTCCGAGGGCCAGAACGCCGAGTGGACGGCGCTCGCGCAGGCCGCCCGCGCGCGGCGCCCGGGGATGAAGCTGCGGCTGCTGACCAGCCACGAGGACTACTTCCACGACGCCATCACGGGCGTCTCGCAGGCCTGGCGAGCGGCGGGGGTGACGCACGACTTCGCCGATGTCCCGGGCCCGCACGACTACATCTTCAACCGAGGTCCCGGTTCCATCGAGCTTCTGACCTGGCACGATCGGATGCTGGCGCGCACCTGAAACCACCGGGTGGGCTGCTGCATCGGACCTCGCATGACGGCATTCGAAGAGCGCACGCTGGGGAGAACGGGGCGGCGCGTGAGTCCCCTGGGGCTCGGCTCGAGCTACGGGTTGCCCGGGCGCGACGTCGAGCGCGCCTTCGAGCGCGGCGTGAGCTTCTTCCTCTGGGGTTCGCGCCGCAGGGGCGACTTCGGCAAAGGCCTGCGAGAGGTCGCACGCAAGGACCGGGCGCGAGCGACGATCGCCATCCAGACCTATTCCCGCGCGGCCTGGGCCATGCCCGGCTCTGTGGACCGCGCGCTCCGGGCGCTGGGTACGGATTACGTCGACATCCTGTGCCTGGCCTGGTGGAACGGACTGCCACCCGAGCGCATCGTGGAGCGGGCCCTCCAGCTCCAGGCTTCCGGCAAGGTGCGGAGCCTCATGGTGTCGTGCCACGAACGCCTCACGTTCGCGTCGTTCGTCGACGACGGGCGCTCCGACGCTCTCATGGTGAGGTACAACGCTGCGCATCCCGGCGCCGAGACCGACGTGTTCCCCCACGTGGAGAGGTCACCCCGGCGCCCGGGCGTCGTCGCCTTCACCGCCACGCGGTGGGGAACCCTGCTCGATCCGAAGTACACCCCGCAGGGCGAGCGCACGCCGGGCGCAGGTGACTGCTACCGGTTCGCCCTCTCGAATCCGGCGATCGACGTCTGCCTGTCCGGCGCGGCCAGCGGCCCCCAGCTCGACGAGGCGCTCGAGGCGGTGGAGAAGGGGCCGATGGACGTGCGGGAGCTGGCGTGGATGCGTCGCGTGGGCGCTCACGTGCGGGCGGGCACGAAGCGCCAGCCACGCGGCGGCGCGATGGCCCTCCTGGATCGGATGGCGACCTGGGGTGGCCCCTGTTCGACGCCTCCGCGCCTCCCGCCTGCCACCACGTAACGCCCCGTCAGGCATCAGCCCCGGTGTCCTCGGCCAGCGTTCTTCGCAGGTCTCTGCGCCCTCCGCGCCGTGCTTGCTACGATGGGCCCATGACCCGCTGGCCGCTTGTCCTCTTGACGGCCCTGTTCGCCTGCGCAGCGCAGCTCCCGGAGAAAGTGGAGCTGCAGCCCCAGGCCGAGAACGTCGAGTTCGCCTACGAGACTCCGAGTCCGACCTCGTACCGGTTCCTCGGCGAGGTCACCGGGATCGCCACCTCGACCGACCTCGAGGAGGCGCAGGAGTCGGCGAAGAACGACCTCCGGAACAAGGCTGCTGCGCTCGGCGCCGTGCTGGTCACCATCGACCAGAACACAGGCCAGGCAGTCCTCCTGCTCAACAAGACCAGGGTCAAGCTGGTCGGTCGCGCGTACAAGCCGGTCGACTGACGGGCGCCCGCGGCTACCATCGCGCGCATGGCACTCGGCGTCACCCCGGCGCGCGCGACGACCTGGCTCGTCCCGCTGGAGGCGCTCGCCCAGCGCCGTGGGGGTGACGACCCGCGCATCGTGGGCGGGAAGGCTGCACGCCTCGCCTGGCTCGTGAAGAACGGCTTCGACGTACCGGACGCGATCGTTCTCCCGGCAGAGGCCTTCGCGCATGCCATCCGCGAGCTCCCACCGGCATGCGAGCCCCGTGCCTTGCTGCGGGCCGCCGGTGGGCGCGCGGGGTACGTGCGCGCCGCGGAAGCGAGAGAGCTGATCCGGCACGCACCGCTCCCGCGCGGCCTCCCGGAGGAGCTGGCCGAGCTTTGGCGCGAGGTGGGGTCCCACTCGCCGTGGGGCCTTGCGGTCCGCTCGAGCGCGACGTGCGAGGACGGGGCGCTCGTGTCGATGGCGGGGCTGGCGGAGACCGTGCTGGGCGTGCGGGGCGGGGACGAGCTCGGCGCTGCGGTGTGCGCGGTGTGGTCTTCGCTCGCGAGCGGGCGCGCCCTCGCGTACCTCGCGGCGCGCGGCGTGCGCGACGTGGGGATGGCGGTGGTCATCCAGCGCATGGTGGAGGCGACGGCGGCCGGGGTGATGTTCACGCGAGCGCCCGATGCACGCACGCGCGGCGTGGACGACGAACGGATCATCAACGCCGGCTTCGGCCTTGGCGCGCCCGTCGTGGATGGGTTGACCACACCGGACGTGCTGCGGGTCGATCGCCGCGGACGCCTCGTCGACTCCGTGGTGGCACACAAGACCCACGCGGTGGTCATCGGCGCGAACGGCCCGAGCGAGATCGACGTCGCCGAGCCGGACAGACCCGCGCTCTCCCGCGAGCGCGTGGCCGAGCTCGCCGAGATCGCCGTTCGCCTGGAGAAACTCGAGCCTGTTGCGTGGGACGTGGAGTTCGCCTGTGACGCGGCTCGCACCTGGGTCGTGCAGGCCCGCCCGGCCACCGGTCGCGGGTTCCCGGATGGGGGCGACGCCGGCACGGTATGGAGCAACGTCAACGTGGGTGAGGCCCTGCCCGGAGTGGCGACGCCGTTCACCTGGTCCGTGGCCGGCTCGTTCAGCGAGGCGGGCTTCCAGCGCGCGTTCTCCGCGCTGGGTTGTCGCGTACCGAAGAACGCCCGCCTGGTGGGGAACGTTCACGGGCGCTTCTACCTCAACCTCACCCAGTTCATGCGCATCGCCGCGCAGGTCCCCTTCCTCGACCCACGGACGCTCGTCGAGCTGGGCGGCGGCTGGGGTGGCGAAGAGCTGGCCACGCAGGTGGAGGACGTCAGCAAGCGCGGCTTCTACGCGCGGCTGCCGGTGACCGCCTCGCGCCTGCTGCGCGAGCAGCTCCGGCTGGACGACGAGGTGAAGGCCTTCGAGGAGTTCGCCGAGAAGCAGTGGCGCGCGCAGAGCGCCCTCGATCTGGCGATACTCCCCGACGAGGGCCTGGCCCGGCGCATGCGCGACATCCAGGCCCTGCTCGAGCGTACCGGGACGGTGATGCTCACGTCGGCCTCCAGCACGCTGGGCTCGCACCTGATGCTCAAGATGATGCTCGAGCGGGTGGCGCCGCTCGACGCCGAGCGCATGGCGCAGTCGCTGACGGGCGGCATCCGCGACATCGAGAGCGCGCGGCCGGGCGTCGGCATCATGCACGTCGCGGCACTCGCGCGCCGGGAGCCCGACGCGGCTGCCGCCATCGAGCAGGAGTCGACCGTCGGGCTGGACGCCATCCCGGAGGGCCCGACCCGGCGCGCGCTTCAGAGCTTCCTCGATCTCTACGGCGACCGCGCAGTCCGCGAGGCGGAGCTCTCGACGCCGCGCTGGAAGGAGGACGCCCGACCGGTGCTGCGCATGCTCCGGGCAGCACTTCGCACCGACGCGCAGCAGGTCGAGGGCTCGCTTGCCCGGGCCAAGGCGCACGCGGACGACGAGATGACCAGGCTCGTCCCCAGGCTCAACGTCCTTCAGCAGACCATGGTCCGCCACCTCGTGGCCCGGGCCCAGCGCTCGGCGCGCCTGCGAGAGCGGATGCGGGCCTGGGTGACGCGCGTCCTCGGGATGCTCCGCGAAGCGGCGCTCGATGCGGACCGGCGGCTGCTCCGGCGTGACCCCGAGCTCGATGCCGACTGGCGGAGGCTCGTGGAGGTCGACTCACCGCTCGCGGCCGTGCGCAGCGTCTTCTTCCTCACCATCGACGAGGTGGTGGGCGCCTTGAGGGCGTCGCGAGCCGACCTGGTTCCGCTCGTCCGCTCACGTCGTGCGGAGCTCGCGCGGGACCAGGCGCGGCCCGATCCGCCGGCGACCTTCGTCGGCTCGCCGCCGCCGGTGGTGCTCCCTCCCTGGGGAGGCGACGTCCTGCGAGGGCTCTCCGCGAGCGCTGGCGTGGTGGAGGGGCGGGCCCGTGTGCTCATGCGTGAGGACGAGATGGACGCGCTGCTGCCCGGGGAGATCCTCGTCGTGCACACGACCGACGTCGGGTGGACTCCGCTCTTCCTCGTCGCCGCGGGTGTCGTCACGGAGCTGGGTGGCCCGCTTTCGCACGCCGCCGTCGTGGCGCGCGAGTTCGGCGTCCCCAGCGTGGTCAACGTACCCGGCGCGACGCGCGCCATTCGCACGGGAGACGTGCTTCGGGTCGACGGGGACCGCGGCGTGGTGGAACGGGTGCGCCCGACGTGACCGGCTCGGAGGCGCCCGCCGGCGATTCCTCGGTGTGACGGGGCGATGTGGACGGACGCCTGCGACGCGACACGGGAGAAAGTGGCGTCTTCTGTCGTGATCGTCGCTTTGTCGCCGTGAAAAGCGACTTTTTCTCCCGAAAACGGTGCCTTTCGAGTCGTCGCCTTCGAGATCATCCTGTTCACAGCGACGATCACGACGGAGATCGTCGCGCTTACGACGGAGATCGTCACGTTCACGACGAAGATCGTCGCGTTCACGACGAAGATCGTCGCGTTCACGACGGAGATCGTCGCGTTCACGACGAAGATCGTCGCGTTCACGACGAAGATCGTCGCGTTCACGACGAAGATCGTCGCGTTTACGATGGAGATCGTCGCGTTTACGATGGAGATCGTCGCGTTTACGATGGAGATCGTCGCTTTCACGACGGAGATCGTCGCGTTCACGACGAAGATCGTCGCTTTCACGACGGAGATCGTCGCTTTCACGACGAAGATCGTGACTTTCACGGTGGAGAAAGCAGAAGTGAGAGGTGAAAAAGCGGCGTTTTCGCCGCTGCCAACCTAGTACTCGCAGGGGCTCGCCGTGCCCTGCGCGTCGTACGGGTTGGCCGGCGAGTAGGGCGTGGCCTCCGAGCCATCGATGGCGACGTCGTAGCCGAAGGCAGTCCCGCAGTTCGAGGGGATGGACCACGACTCGCCCACGGCATCGAAGCGGGTCACACGCGCGGTCTTCCAGACCAGCGGCTCACCCTCGGTCACCTGATCGACGGCGCTCCCCCCCACCATCCACGCCATCCCCTGGGCGCCGTCGTCGCCGAGGAGTGTCACGTTGCCGTGGTGATCGATGGCGAGGGCAGCGTTCACGTCGACGCCGAGGCCGAGCGCGGCCGCCAGCGGTGTTCCCGACGTTCCCTGCACGAGGGTGCGTGCGGTCATGGCGGCCAGTACACCGAACCGATCGGCGGTCTGGAGGTTGATGTCGACGTAGGTGCCGTCCATGGCAGGCAGGCCGAACACCCCCCGCTCCAGGGTGATGGTGGGGGCGTAGGGATTGGCCAGCGCGGTGTACGAATCGGTCCCTGTCGAGAGCACGGTCGAGCCCAGGGCCATCGCACCCGTCCCCGCGCCCGCCACCACACCGCCGCGACCGTAGACCCCCTGGACCGCCGGCCCGAGCGAGGTCCTCGCCCACACGCCGAAGCTCGCCGAGTCGCTGTCGGCCAGGAAGACGATCTCCGCGGTCTGCAGGCGGTTCGCGACCAGCACGATGTCGCTGTCGGGCGCCCCCGGGGGTACGAGCACCGTCTGCACCGAGTTGAAGGCCGCCGCCGCGTAGATCGGCTCGCTGTAGACATCGCCGCCGCTCGTCGACAGGACCACCACATCGCCGGCGATGCGTGCGCTGTCGACGGTGTTCTTCATCCATCCGAAGGCGGTCGTCGGCTTGAGGCCGCCGTTCATCAGCACCACGCCCGGCCCGATCGCTCCCCAGTCGTCGTCCTCGATGCTGCCGATGCGGGGAAAGAAGACGACGTGCGGGGTGCGATCGGGCGCCGGAGCCGACTCGTCGAAGACGGTCAGGGGCGTCGGCAGGGGCCCCCCTGGTGCTCCTCCGTCCGCGCAGGCGCTCGACGCCAGCAACAGGCAGAGACAGCAGCGGATGGGGCGGACCCTCATACTTCCCTCCTGCGAAGGGCCTGGACGTGAGCATCCTCGCAGGTCGGGCGGATCGCAAGAGCCCACGGAGCACGCACACCGCCCCACGCTCACCTTCTCGAACGCGGGGGGGCGGGGTAGAAGCCAGGCGATGCGCTGGATTGTCGGCCCCACGGACGGGCACACGGTGCGCGAGATCCTGGTGCGCGCCGGGGCCGACGAACGTGCGGTGACGGATGGACGCGTGTTCCTCGGACGACAGCGCGTGCGCGACGGGAGCGAGGCGGTTCGCACGGGCGACGTCCTGAACATCGCAGCGCCAGGCGCGGACGAGCGACCCACGGCGCGCATCCTCTTGCGGGCGGGCGACCTCGTGGCCGCGGACAAGCCCGCCGGGATGCCCACCATCCCCGATCACGCGGGGTCCTCCCACGCGCTCCTGGCCGCGGTCGCGCGCGCCCTCGACGTGGACGTCGCGCACGTGCATCCGACGTCGCGGCTCGATCGTGACGTGAGCGGCGTGGTGGTGTTCACGCTCACCCGCTCCGCTGCCGACCGCCTCGCGCGGGCCCGCGAGGAAGGGAGCTACGAGCGGCGCTACGTGGCGGTGGCGGCGAAGGCCCCTGGCGAGGAGCGCGGCGTCTGGAACGCACCCATCGGCCGCGCCAGCGACGCAAGGCTCCGCCGGGTCGACGGGCGCGACCCCGTCGAGGCGACGACCCGCTACGCCGTGGTGGCGCGCGCGCCCCTCCGCGAGGAGGCGCTGCTCGCCGTCTCGCCGGTGACTGGCAGGACCCATCAGATCCGGGTCCACGCGTCGCACGGCGGCGCGCCTCTGCTGGGCGATCGCTCCTATGGCGGCCCTTCGCGGATCACCTTGCCCTCGGGGCGTGTCCTCGAGCCGAAGCGTATCGCCCTCCACGCAGCGCGGGTCGTCGTTCCGGGCGAGGACGGCGCGCCGCTCGTGATCGCATCGCCCACGCCGCCTGAGCTGGTGTCCCTCTGGTCCGCCCTTGGCGGCGCCCCTTCGGCGTGGGAGGTTGCTGCCTCGTGCGTGCTCTCCTGATCTTCGCTGCGTCGGTGGCCTGCGCCGCCGGGGCGCTGTCGGCGCTGGCCGACGAGCCCCGCCGAGCGATCGACGTGACGCGGGCGCTCGACGCGGGCAGTCCCGGTCCCGGCCTGCCGGACATCGCCATCACCAGGACGCCGCCAGATCCTCCGCCGCTCGTGGAGCGTTCGCAGTGGGTCTTCGATCTGCGCTGGGATCGGGGGGACGTCTGGCTACTGGGCCTGCACCCGCTCGAGCTGACGGAGCCGCAGGCGACGCCGCGGGTGATGGGCCGCTTCGCGCTGGAGCTCTTCGAGGGGCCCACGCTCATCGAGCGGGTTCGCTTCGACTTCCCTCTCCTGGCCGTCCCCGAAGCAGACGCCTCCCCCTCCTTCGCCAGCAAGCTCAAGACTCGTATCGGGGTGGTGTTTCCTGCCACCAAGCGGGGTACCCGCCTCGAGCTCTGGGACCGCGCCACGGGGCGGCGCTGGGCCCTGCCGTGGCCGCCTCGGTCGACCCCCGCGGCGTCGGCGCAGACCGACGCCGGGCTGGCCGACTGATCGTTTATCCTCCTGCGCCGTCTAACCCCGAAGCGGCAGATCCCGCCGCACCTGATTTGTGCGACGATCGGACGACCCAGCCATGCAATGCCCCACGTGTCAGGCCCCGCTCGAGGACTCGCAGCGCTTCTGCCCGAACTGCGGGACGGTGGTCCAGGCGACCGATGTGCAGGCGAGCGACGCGCAGGCACCCGACCCGATGATCGGTCAGGTGCTGGGAGGCAAGTACAAGGTGGTGCGCCTGCTCGGTGAGGGTGGCATGGGCGCCGTCTACGAAGGCGAGCAGCAGCTCGGCACCACGAAGCGGAAGGTCGCCATCAAGACGCTGCACCCGCACCTCTCGAGGGACGAGAAGATCAAGCAGCGCTTCGAGCGCGAGGTGGGGACCATCGCCGAGCTCGAGCACCCCCACACCATCCAGGTCTACGACTTCGGGAGCACGCAGGACGGCATCCTCTACATCGTGATGGAGTTCCTCCAGGGCAGGAGCCTGGCGGACTACATCGAGAAGGACGGCCCGATGCTGCCCGAGCGGGTGGCCTACATCATGGACCAGGTGTGCGGCTCGCTCGAGGAAGCCCACGCCCGCGGCATCGTGCATCGCGACCTGAAGCCGGACAACGTGGTCCTCGTGGAGCGCGCCGGGAAGAAGGACTTCGTCAAGGTCCTCGACTTCGGCATCGCCAAGCGTTCCAAGGAGGAGGACAAGAACGAGCAGAAGCTCACCCAGCAGGGCATGGTGCTCGGGACCCCTCCCTACATGAGTCCGGAGCAGTTCACGGGCCGCCCGATCGACTCGCGCAGCGACATCTATTCGCTGGCGGTCATGAGCTACGAGATGCTGACCGGCAGGCTCCCCTTCCAGGCCGAGACGGCATGGGAGTGGGCGACGCAGCACATGACCGCTCAGCCCATCCCCATCGAGTCGATGGCCGAGGGCCTGCGCGCTCCCGAGGCGATGCGGAACGCGGTGCGACGCGCGCTGGAGAAATCTCCCGACGCGCGCTTCCAGACCGTGAAGGAGTTCAACGACGCCTTCTCCGGTCACGGTGCGTTCCTCGCTCGAGCTCCCATGACCTCGAACCCGTCGGTCCCGGAGAGGCAGCGCACGGAGGTCGGCGAACCGCTGGACGTGGGTTCGGCGTTCGCTCCCCAGCCCGGGCTACCCGTGGGCTCCTCGCCCGGCATGGCGCCCCCCATGGGGCCGCCGATGATGGGAGGCATGGCCCCGATGGGCCCGTCGTACACCCCGGCGGCGGGCAACGTCGCCTATCCGACGCCAGCGGGTATCCCGCAGTCGCCACCCCGGGAGCAGAAGGGGGGAGGTGGCGGGCGCACGGTGCTGCTCGTCGTCGCAGGGATCATCGGTGTTGCCAGCGTGATCGGCATCGTGTTCGCGGTGCGGGGCACCGGTGGCGGCGACAAGCCCGTGCAGTTCCAGAGCAACAACGCGCCCACCGTGACGGCCACCGCCACGGCGACCGCCACGACCCCCGTCATCGAGACGGCGACGCCCAACACCACGGTTCCCCCGCTCAACACGACGACGTCTCACCCACCCTCGACGACGACGACCGCCGCGCCGCACCCCAGCCAGACGGCGAAGTACAACGGGCCGGAGTGCACCCGGGCCCATCAGCTTCGCGCCCTGGGGCACGCCAAGGAGGCGGAGAGCTGGGCGCTCGCCTGCATCGCCAAGGGCGGCAACCCGAACTGACCGAGGTCGCCGGCGACCTAGGCGCCAGGTCGCGAGACGTCGACACGCGTCGGCTCGGCGACGAAGCACGCGCGGCATCGCGCCTCGTACTCCGCAGCGCCGCCCACGAAGAGCTGCCCCTCCGTCGCGACGAGGCGCTGCGAGCGGGTCGCCGCGCCCCCGCAGCGAGCACAGACGGCGTGGAGCTTGGTGACGTACTCGGCGACGGCCATGAGCGCGGGTACGGGTCCGAACGGCTGTCCGCGCCAGTCCTGGTCGAGGCCGGCCGCGATGACGCGCACACCGCGAGACGCGAGCGCTTCGACCACGCCGACGATCGCGCCGTCGAAGAACTGCACCTCGTCGATCCCCACGACCATGGCCTCCTTCGGCATCCGCCCGAGCAGCTCGTCGGCGCTGGCCACCGGAACGGCGTCGGCGTTCAGGCCCTCGTGCGAGACCACCTTCACCTCGTCGTAGCGGTTGTCTACGCGTGGCTTGAAGAGCACGACGGGCTGACGTGCGAGGCGAGCCCGTTTGATGCGGCGGAGGAGCTCCTCGGTCTTGCCGCTGAACATCGACCCGCACACGACCTCGATCCATCCCGTGCGGTGCTGCGAGGGGGGGGAATGCATGGTTATTGCTCCTGCCGCGAGGATGTCACCCGTACATCCCAGACCGTTCATTACCCGAGCTTGGTCTGCCCTGTCCTGTCCGTGGGGTGGAGCAGGTCTTTCCGCCAGCATTCCAGCAGCTTGCGACCCGGGAGGTGGCAGGTGACGAGTGTATGTACGTGCTGTCGGCGACCCGGGTGTTTTCCTGAAGGTTCGCGGGGCGGGGCAGTAGACGTGAGGCCCGACGCTGCTACATTGATCTCGTGGACGTGGTTTTGCGCAAGCTCGGGAAGGGCGCGCGGGCTGTGGCAGGCCGGCTAGTCCGAGCACCACGCAAGGGCTCTGTCGTGGTGATCGAATTCCCCGACGGCATGCACGAGTACGTCACCACGCCCGTGAAGCGTGTCCTCCGACTGGCAGGGCGGGAGGTCTTCTACATCGAGACCATCAACAGCCGCTACCGCCTCGAGGTTCGCAGTCGCGAGACCGCCGCAGCCGAGGGCACGGGCTAGAGCGCCTGTCTTCGGGGTTCCCCCGCAGGGAGCGGTTGACGAGCCCCTACCCGCGAAGGCATGGTGCGCCTCGTGGGAAAGCACGACAGCCGCAATTCGATGAAGATGAAGCGACGCAAGTCGCAGGTGAAGAAGAAGGCGCGCCTGAAGCGCCAGAAGCTCGAGCGCAAGGCCGCCTCGGGCCACGGTGCCAAGAAGGCCGCGCCGAAGAAGAGCGCCAAGGCGGCGGCTGCTGCCGCGCCGGCCACCGAGTCGGCTCCCCCGACGACGCCGAGCGGCTCCGCCCAGAGCTAGGACTCTCAGTCCTGCGCCGGCTCGCCCCCGAGGCGAATCGTGGGAAACTGGGACGGGAGCTTCGCTTCCGTGGGCGCCTGGATGACGATGGCCTCTCCCAAGAGGCCGATGTCGCCGTCCACGCGCTTTTCGCCCACCAGCTCCCAGCCGTCCATCTTGGCGTGCCACTCCTGCTGGAGCGTGGTGCTCCGCAGCTCCTGCTGCTCGGGGCGATACCACGACACGTGGACGATGATGTCCACGGCCTTGTCGCCGTGCGCCTTCATCCCTGCGAGCTCGATGTCGGCGACACGGATGGCCAGCCCCCACGCGCGATGGTGGAGGGAGAACTCCTCGCGTTCAGCGGGCGAGATCTGATCGAGCACGAGCTCGTTGCGACCGAAGCGGGCGTCGAGGTTGAAGGTCTGCGCCGTCTGCTGCGCCTGGGCGAGCCCGGTCGTGGGCGCGGGGCAGGCGGTCAGGGTGGCGATGGCCAGCGCGAGGGGCAGGACGAGCGTCGGTCGCATGCAAGAGCCCAATCACGTGCGGGCCGGACGGGCCAAGTTCGCGGTCAGAAGGGGACGGCTGCGACGAAGTAGAGCTTGTCGATCCCCCCGCTGGACACCCCCCGCGCGAACCCTGCGCGGAAGGTGAAGCCCAGGAGGTAGCCCAGCGTGAGATCGAACCACAGCTCGCCGCCGACCCCGGTCTTGAAGGCAGCGCTCTTCGGGTCGTCGAAGGCGCTCCCGACGTCGACGAACGCTGCGCCGCTGACGCGATTGAGGAAGATGGGCAAGGTCGACGGTCCGCGGTCGATGTTGACGATGGGGAAGCGATACTCGGCGTTCGTCAGCGCGTAGTAGTTGCCCTGCTCGGCGACCACGGGATACCCGCGCAGCTGGATGCCGCCCTGGATGAGCGAGTTCTGGACCACGTTGACGACTGGAAGGTCGACGAACCCGCCGACGTAGTAGTTGCCCTGTCCGGCGCGGTCGCCTCCGCCCATGCCACCCCCTGCGTGCAGCGCCAGCACATGATGCTGGAGCCACGGCATCTGGAGGTAGGTGGCGAAGTTCGCGGTCACCGTGTAGCCGGTGAAGTCGCTGGCCAGCGCTGCGTCGGCCATGTCGAACGTGATGCTCGTCTCGAAGCCCTTCTCGTTGCCGACGCTCCAGAGGTAACCCTCGGCGTTGGAGTAGCTCCACCCGAGGTGCATGGTGCCGAGCATGCCGCGCGCCGGGATGCTGGGCAGATCGTAGGGGTTGAGCTGCGAGGCCGGCAGGGGCAACTGACCGCTGACGCTGGCGATGCTGTAGGAGAGGTCGAACGACTGCGAGTCGAAGGCCCGCGGCATGGAGTAGCTGATGCCCGTGGTCGCGCCGACGGTCTGCTGCATCCAGTCCACGGTGTTCGAGCCGAGCGCGTAGCCTCCTCCCGGCGTGATCTGCCGGAAGACGCTGGCGCTCACGTCGAAGGGGAGGCGCCCGTACGTGTACTGGATGTTGGTCTGCAGGGCCGGGTGTTCCCATTCGGTGGTGATGCTCGCCGTGAAGGCGTGGATGCCGGCGATGTCGGCCCCGGAGGCGGTGACGATGGTCGCCTCGCCGAAGTTGCCGGGCGTGATCTTGACGGAATAGGCGCGCGGCTGGAGCGTCAACCACGGGTTGTAGGGCCTGGGGGTGACGGCCGCAGGGACGGGATCGGCGGGCGGCGCCGGGCGGGTCTCGACGTACGGTAGCGGGTCGAGCCACTGCGACTCGTCGAGCGGCATGACGAAGACGTCGTAGCCCTCGTGCGTGTAGCCCACGTAGGCCAGTGACTTGCCGTCCGGCGAGGCCTCGGGTTGATAGGCGCCGTTGACGACGTTGGTCACCTGCCTGAGGCGCCGGGTGGCGACCTCGTACGCATAGACGTTCATGACCCCGGTCCTGTCCGAGTGAAAGAACAGCCAGCGTCCATCCGCAGAGAAGGACGGGTCCCCGTCGATGGCACGGTCGTGCGTCACCGCGACGAACGAGCCGTCCTCGGTGTCCACCAGGCGAATGTCGCGGTACCCCCCGCGCGACCAGGAGCTGTAGGCGACGTGCCGCCCGTCGGGCGCCCAGCGGGGCGTATACGCCTGATCGAAGCGCGCGCTCCGCACCAGCGGGCGCACGTTGGCCAGCGAGTGCCCTGCGCCGCCGTCCGGCCGGGTCACGATGTCGGCCATCATCAGGTAGGTGGTGCCGCGGTGGTTGGTCGTGAAGACGACGCGCTTGCCGTCGGGTGAAACGCTGGGGTCGAGAGCGCGCCAGCCCTCGCTCCAGCGCACGCGCCTGCCCTCCATGCCGTTCGGGCTCTTCTCGTGCGCGGGCAGCTCGAAGAGGTCGTCGAAGACGAACAGGTTGTCGAGGACGTCGCCCGAGCTGAACACCGCTGTCCCGTCGGGCATGAACGACGCGCCGCCGATGCCGTTGGTACGGATCATCATCTCGCGCTTGCTCTCCTGGGAGCCGGTGACGTGGCCATCGGCGTCTCGCAGGAGGGGCAGCGCGTACAGCCCCGTCTGGGTGTGCCCGTCGTCCGCGTAGAAGAGCAGCTCGCCGGCATGGTCGGCCCACGCGTTGCGCGGTATCCAGCGCGGGTGCTCGTAGGTGTTCCCGGTGTGGGTCACCCGGACGCCCTCGCGCACACCGCGGCCCCGGACGGCCGCGGCCTGGGCGCCGTACTCGCGTGACATCGAGTCGACCCAGGATCGGTAGAGCTCCTCGTAGGTGCGTCCCGTGGCCCGTCGAATGGAGCGGTTGATGGCGTACGGGATGACCTGCTGTCCGTAATCGTCGATCATCGCGCGGAGCGCCTGCTCCCCGTACGTCTCCACGATCCACTGCATGAAGAACGAGCCGTAGACGTACCAGATGTTCCCCTGCGGCCAGCGGCGCGGGATGTTGGAGAACACGTCCAGCGTCGCGACGTTGTTCTCCAGGACGTCGGCGCGCATCCACATGTTCCACATCGACGACCGCAATCGCCCGCCGCTCGTCTCGCGGCTCTCCTCCAGCACGGCGAGCCCTTCCAGGATCCAGTGCGGTTGCAGCTGGTTCGGGGCGAAGGTCTTGCCGATGATGCGGTTGATGAGCTTCGGTATGCCCTCGATGTGATCCGTGTGGAGGATGTGCGTGTACTCGTGCGTGACGAGCTCGAGGTACCAGTCGTCGACGTCGCCCAGGGGCGACATGTCGTCCGGCGCGGTGACGTACAGCGTGATGGCGTCGAAGGGCAGCGCCGTGGCCGAACCGTTGGCGCTGTCGGTCTGGTCGGTGATGACGATCTCGGTCTTGGCGTCGGTTCCAGGAGGCCAGCCCACGACGGGCACCAGGCGGTCGAAGATGCCCTCCGCCAGCGTCGCGATGTGCCGCGCGACCTCGTCCTCCGTCGAGTAGTAGTTGATGCGGAAGTGCTTGGTCTCGATGGTCTGCCAGAGCAGCTTCGGATCGTTGCGTGCGTGTGCTGCCGGCGTGATCGCGAGCAGCGCGAGAACGACGAGCGTGCGGAGGAGACCCGGAAGGAAGCCCCGTTGCGGGGCGCCGGGCCGACGACCCACGACGAGATGGCCGAAGCGACGCGACAAGCCGCGCCAGTGTAGCCGGCCGGTCGCCGGGGGCTTCAGAGATCGTCGTGGAACATCGGCTCGCGATTGCGCGTGTACCGGTAGACGAGCTGGCGGGCCTCGGGCGTGATCTCGGTGAACTGCGCGCCGAAGCCGGGCGGGGCGTCGCTCCCGCTGTCGCTGGGCTCGCGGCGCCAGCGGACGATGGCGTTGGCCTCGAACTCGTAGCCGCCGGGCAGGGAGACACGCACCCGTACCGGCTGGCCCAGCGGAGGCAGCTTGTAGGTCGAGACGAAGATGCCGCCGTGATCGACGATGTCGTTGCCCGCGAGCCCCTTGTAGAAGTTGCTCGGGCTGTGCGCGCCGAGCTCGGCAGCGACGACACCGTGCGCGCCAGAGGGCGCCTGCTGCGGGGCCTGGGCGGGCCGCTGCTGCGGCGTGGACTGGAGAGGCGGGTACGGCTGCTGGGGTGGCGCGTAGGGGGCCTGCGGGGGCGCGTAGGCCGCCTGCACGGGCGGGGGAGCGTAGGCGGGTTGGGGTTGGGGTTGGGGTTGGGGTTGGGGTTGGGGTTGGGGTTGGGGTTGGGGAGCGGGCGCCGCTTGTGCGCCCTGTCCCGCACGCGCCAGCGCGTGAATGCTCCCCAGCGCTCCGGCCACCGCCTCCATCGCCCGGACCACGGCTTCCTGGGTCGGCGGCTGGGCCTGAAGCGCGCCGAGGGCGGACTGTACGCTGGTCAGGGCCGCCTGCGCGTTCTGGGCGAGCTGCGCTCCCCCCGTGCTCTCGATCCGGTGGAGTGCCCCCATCGCCTGCGCGATGGGGGCTGCGAGGTCGACGAGGTGAGGGGGAACCCGCGGATCCGCCTGGAGCGCGTTGAGCCCCTGCGCGAGCGACTCACGGGCGGTGCGGGCAAGCGTGACGACGTCGGGCACGGTTCGCTTCTCCTGGGGTGGCTGCCTGCACGATCGAACCGTAGCCGGGCTCGCCGCGCAATGGGAAAGCACCCCCGAGGGTCTCACTGCGGCGTGAGGCCCTGCTGGCGGGCGCGACGGACCACCTCCGCGAGCCCGTTTCGGGTGAGCGGCGTCGCGTCGTCCTCCGCGCGGCCTTCCAGCAGCTCCAGCGCGTCCTCCCCGGCGCGCACCACGGTCGCGCCGTCCTCCCGGACCGCGGCCTCCCCGGGCTCGAGCGCTCGCGGGAAATCTTGCGTCACCTTCGCCTTCACCACGACCACCAGCTCTTGCCCTATCTCGGTCCACACGCCGGGCCACGGCGCGGCGGCCCTCACGCGACGCTCGATGCGCGCGGCGGGCCACGACCAGCGAATCGCCAGGTCCTCCTCCGACGGCTGCGGCGCGAGCGTCGCCGCGGACTCGTCCTGCGGCAGCTCCGGTGGCGGCCGTCCCGATGCGTACGCGCCGACGACCTCGCGCAGCAGGGAGAGGCTCGGACGGTCGAGCGCCCGCGCCAGCTTCCACGCGTTCCATCGCGGGTCGAGCCGCACGGTCCGCTGCGCGAGGATGGGCCCGGTGTCGTACTCCTCCTCCAGGCGGTGGGCCGTCACCCCGGTCGTCTCGTCGCCCGAGTCGATCGCCCAGAAGTACGGGTCCGGACCGCGGTGGCGCGGCAAGAGCGACGGGTGAACCCCCACCGCCGGCGCCAGCGCGAGGACCCGCGCCGGGATGCGCCGGGTCCAGAACCAGCTCACCAGGAGGTCTGGATGGGAAGCCCGCACCCGCTCGAACGTCGCGTCGGAGCCGAGGTCCGGGGTCCGCTCCGTACGTCCCGGAGCCAGGCGCGTCGTCACGCGTCGCGCGCCGATGCCGTCGACCAGCCCGGCGTACACCAGCTCGTGACCGTCGCGTGCGAGCAGCACCGCTGCCAGGGGGAGCCCCAGGAACGCGACGCGCATGCGAGCCGGGTCGGACTCAGGCCGGCGTCACCGGAGGCACCATGACACCCGGCGTGGGCTCCTCGCCCGACTGCCGGAGCAGCGCCGTCCGGACGGCATGCTCGCAGAGCTGCCACAGCTGCTGGCGATCGGTCACGCGCCCGAGGAACCCGATGGGGATGCGGAAGCCGCCCTTGTCGCGCCGTCCGCCGCCGTAGGGGCGCCCCTTCTCGTCCGAGCCGAACGCCTGCTCCAGCCACACGGCCGGGTCGACGCTGGGCGAGTGCGTACGGAGCGAGCCCTCGATGTACTTGTCGCCGACGACTCCGTAGACGACGCAGGTGTCGATGTCCTCGCGCCGGACCAGGAAGTCCGCTGCCTGCGCGATCGTGTCGCGCTCGGCCTCGCTCACGAAGCCCACTCCGGCCGTCGCGAAGTTGCGGCGCACGACCATGGCGGACAGGGCGCGTGCGATGACGTCCATCGCGGTCGGCGCGATGAGCCGCCGCGACAGGTCCTCCAGCAAGTCGCGGTCGCACAGCTCGGCGATCTGCGCGGCCGCGCGGAAGTCGGCGGCGCGCGCGAGCATGAAGTCGTCCGTGTCCGTCGCCAGGCCGTGCATGAGCGCGGTAGCGATGCGGCGATCCTCCTCCACGTCGGGATCCAGCGCCGTCAGCTCCTGCAGGTACTCGACGAAGATCGTCGCCGTGGCGCCCACGTCGAAGCGCAGGTCGACGAACCGCGCCTTGGGCGGCGACACCGCGCGGTGGTGATCGACCACCGTCAGCACCTCGTAGTCGGCAGCGTCCACCAGGTCGGAGTCCACCTCGTGCGCGTCGACCAGCGCGAGGTAGTCCACCTTGCCCACCTCGGCCACGGTCTTGATCTTCCGCAGCTCGAGGCCGAGGAGCTTCACGAGCGCCCGGTTCTCGCGGTGGCTCACCTCCTGGCAGTAACCCACCGTCGTCTGCGCCACCCCCATCCGCTGGGCGATGTGCGCCTGGGTGATCGCGCAGGCGATCCCGTCGGGGTCGGGATGTCCCCGGAGCGCGATGAGCACGTGCTTGCCCTTGGCAGCGGCGAGCGTCTCGGCGAATGCGCGTGCACGCGACTCCGTCGTCGGCGTGGCCGCGGGCGACAGCCGTCGGACCGGTTCGGTCATCATCGTGGGGGGAATTGTGGACACGGTTTCAGCGACAAATCCAGGTGATGGCGGAGGCGTGACGGCCGGGAGCTCGACGGCAAAGGACCCACGCACGGACAGTGCCAAGGGGTCCAGGGGTGCGAAACGTCGAGGGAAAGATGGTAGCGTGACGCCTTCGGTGATGCACGCTCGACGATCTGCGTCACGGTTCGCCTTCGCGCGTCTGGTGCGGTCGCTCGCAGTACCCCTCGTGCTCGCGCTGCCTCCACTGTTCTGGGTGGCGGAAGCGACGAGGCGTGCGTCGCTCACCCCGCTCGGTCGCGATCAGGGCATCTTCCAGTACGTCGGCTGGGCCCTCTCGCAGGGCGAGCGCGATTACCACGACATCCGCGACGTCAACGGGCCGCTGACTCATCTGGTCCACCGCGTTCTCCTCGGTCTCGGTGGCGCCGACGAGCACCGCTTCCGCGTCCTCGATCTGGCGATCACGGGCGCGACCTTCGCCTTCGTGGGCGCGTGCCTGCCGGGCCTGCGAGGCCGGACGCCCGGGCTGCTCGAACGCGTCGCCTGGGCCATCGCCGGCTGGGTCGTCCTCAGCGGCCAGTACCTCCTCTACGGCTACTGGGACATCGCCCAGCGCGAGAGCTTCTTCGACTGGTTCATGCTCCCCAGCGCCGCGCTCCAGCTGGTGGCGCAGGCGGGCATGGCGCGCGGCCGGAGCGGTCGCCTGCTCGGCGTGGCCGGCGCGCTCAGCGTCATCCCGTGGTTCGGCAAGCCCACCTACGCCCTCTTCACGCTGGCTCAGCTGCTCGCCGTCGCCCTCGACGACGACCTCGCGGCCGTTCGCAGGAGCGCGCTCCGTGCCTTCGTCGCGGGCGGCGCGCTCGGCGCAGCCTCGCAGCTCGCGGTGCTCTTCGCGACCGGGGACGCCCTCGCCTATGCACGCATCCAGCTGGTCGACGTGCCGGCCATGTACCGTTTCATCTGGCCGCGCGCCGCGGCCGACATCCTGTCGAGCCCGTGGGACGCCTCGCAGGCCATCTATGGGCTGGTGGGAGGCGCCGTCATCGTCGCGCTCGTCCTGATGCACGAGATGCCCGCGCGCACCCTCGCCGTCGCGCTCCTCCCCGGGTGCGCCGTGGTCAGCATGCTCGCGCAGGCCAAGGGCTTCCCGTACCACTTCCATCCCCTGACCGCGGCCGTCAGCCTCCAGTGGCTGGTCTTTGCCGCGTGGCTGGCCGAGCGCACACGGGTCGCCCAGCGGCGCCTGGCGCTGGTTCGCCTCGCGCCCCTGGCGTTCGGCGTCGTCGTCGCGCTTCGCGTGGCGACCTCGATGGAGGACTCGCCGTACATCCGCGCGGTGTGGCTTCTCTGGGGGGCGTCGACGCCGGACGCCCGCCAGAGCCGGGAGTACTTCGCGCGCTTTCCCGAGCCGGACTATTTTCCCTTCGAGATGCGCGAGGCCGCGGCATACCTGCAGGCGCACACCGCGCCCACCGATCGCGTGCAGACCTACGGTATGGACCCCTACGTCCTGTTCCTCGCGCGACGACTCTCGGCGACGCCGTACATCTATGTGTACGATCTCAACGTGGACACGGCCCTGGCGGGCGGGACCGGGGGCCGGCCCGACGACGACCAGGCCGCTCGCATCCGCGCCATCCGCGAGGCGCACGAGGCCGACCTCCTCGCGCGCCTCGACGCACGTCCCCCTGCAGCCTTCGTGTTCCTCGACACCTCGCCGCTCGTGACCCAGGACGATGCCTGGGACGATTTCGAGGATCACAGCCCTGCCGCGGCGGCCTGGGTGCTGGCGCGCTATCGTGAGACCGCACGGTTCGGCCACGATCACGTATGGTTACGGAAAGACCTGGCCCGATCCGCGGTCGACGCAGACGGTGAGGAATCGCCCGGCCAGGCGCCCTGAGCAGGGCATTTTCGAGGCATCTGATGGACGAAGTGAACGGTGCAGCAAGCAGTTTCCCGGCGTCTCCCGTGGCGTCGACCCCCGTCCCCGGCGCGGTGAGTGCGGGTGGACCGGACGTGCCGGACCTCCGCGCCAGCGTTCTCTACCTCAACCGCGAGCTGTCCTGGCTCGAGTTCAACGCACGGGTCATGGCCGAGGCGGAGAGCGATTCGGTCCCGCTGCTCGAGCGGCTGAAGTTTCACGCCATCGTGGCCAGCAACCTGGACGAGTTCTTCATGGTCCGGGTCGCGGGCCTCAAGCAGCAGCTCACGGGCGAGGTCGACGAGATGGGCCCGGACGGGATGACCGTCACCGATCAGCTCTCCGCCATCTCGGCGCGCGTGCACGAGCTCGTGGCCGCGCAGACGCAGGGTCTCGCCGCGCTCCTGCCCAAGCTGGCGGACGCCGGGATCGTGTTCGTGAAGCCGAGCGCTCTGTCGCAGCAGGCGCAGAACGACATCGACGCGCGGTTCCACAACGAGGTCTTCCCCATCCTCACCCCGATCGCCATCGACCCCGGGCATCCCTTCCCCCAGGTGCGCAACAAGAGCCTGAACCTCGCGGTCATGTTCCGCCGCGAAGGGACGCAGGAGCACGGCTTCGGCGTGGTGCAGGTCCCGCAGATGCTCCCGCGTCTCTACCCCGTCGTCGGCGTGAAGACGCCCGCGGGGCTGCCGGCGACGCGCGCGTTCGTGCTGCTCGAGGACCTGCTGGCCCGCCACGTGGGGACCATCTTCCCGGGCGCCCGCATGGAGGGCCTCTACGTCTTCCGCGTCACGCGCAACTTCGACATCGAGGTCGACGAGGAGGAAGCCGACGACCTGCTGCAATCCATCCAGCAGGAGCTGCGGCGACGCGAGCGAGGCAACGCCGTGCGTCTGGAGGTCTCGGGCGACGCGCCGCCCGGCTCGCTCGCCAAGCTGGTCAAGGCCTTCAAGCTCGACCCCGAGAAGGACGTGTACCTGGTGGGCGGGATGCTCAACGCCGCCGACCTGATGAACATCACCAGCGCCGGCGACCGCTCGCTGCGGGACGAGTCCTTCCAGCCGCACGCGGTCCCTCCGCTGCGCGAGGCGGACGACATCTTCGCCGTGCTCCGCGAGCAGGACGTGCTCCTGCACCACCCCTACGAGTCGTTCGACGCGGTGCTCGAGCTCATCGCGCGCGCCGCCGACGACCCCGACGTGCTCGCCATCAAGCAGACCCTCTACCGGGCAGGCGGCGACTCGCCCATCGTGAAGTCGCTCGTCCGCGCCGCCGAGAGCGGCAAGCAGGTGACCGCCATCGTCGAGCTGAAGGCGCGCTTCGACGAGGAGTCGAACATCGTCTGGGCGCGCATGCTGGAGCACTCCGGGGCGCACGTGGTCTACGGGCTGCTCGGCCTGAAGACCCACGCCAAGTGCCTTCTCATCGTCCGGCGCGAGAAGGGCAAGCTCCGCCGCTACGCGCACCTGGCGACCGGCAACTACAACCCCACGACCGCCCGCTTCTACACCGACTTCTCCTTCTTCACGGCGCGGCCCGACATCTGCGAGGACGTCTCGAGCCTCTTCAACCTGCTCACCGGCTACTCGGCGCCGCCGCGGTGGAACAAGCTCATCGTCGCGCCGCTCGGCCTGCACGAGGCCGTGCTGGGGCTGATCGCGCGCGAGGCGGAGCACCATCGGTCGGGGCGGCCGGCGCGCATCGTGGCGAAGATGAACGCGCTGGTCGACGCCGACGTCATCGAGGCGCTCTACCGGGCATCGCAGGCCGGGGTGCCCATCACGCTGCTCGTCCGCGGCGTCTGTTGCCTGCGGCCAGGGGTACCGAAGGTGAGCGAGACCATCGAGGTTCGGGCCCTCATCGACCGCTTCCTCGAGCACGGGCGGGTCTTCCACTTCGCCAACGGCGGGAAGGACGAGGTGTACATCGGCAGCGCGGACTGGATGCCGCGCAACTTCCACCGTCGTGTGGAGGCCATGGTCCCGGTGGAAGACCCCGCGCTCCGTGCGCGGCTGCTCGAGATCCTCGAGCTCCAGCTGACCGACAACGTCAAGGCGTGGTCCCTGCGGGCCGACGGCAAGTACGAGCGCGTCCAGCCCAGACCGGGCGCGCCCCTGGTCCGGTCGCAATCGCGGTTCATCGAGATGACGCGTGACCGCGTGCGCTCGGCCGAAGCCGCCGCGACCAGCGGGCGCTTCTCCCTGAGCGCGCTGACCCGGCCCAAGGTCGACACGCACCTCACCGAGGTCCGCCGCGCTCGCCGCGAGCCGCGCGAGCACAAGAAGCAACCGTAGTACCCTCCGCCTCCCATGACGGAAGCCTCACCGCGTCGCGGTCTTTATCCCCCCATCGAGCCCTACCGCACGGGGACCCTGCGCGTCTCCGCGGTGCACGAGCTCTACTACGAGGAGAGCGGCAACCCCCGTGGCAAGCCCGTCGTCTTCCTCCACGGCGGCCCGGGCTTCGGCACGGAGCCGGGGCACCGACGCTTCTTCGACCCCGCCGCCTACCGCATCGTACTCTTCGACCAGCGCGGCTGCGGCAAGAGCACACCGCACGCGTCGCTCGTGGACAACACGACGTGGGACCTGGTGTCCGACATCGAGAAGCTGCGCGCGCACCTCGGCATCGAGCGATGGCAGGTCTTCGGAGGCTCCTGGGGGAGCACGCTGGCGCTGGCCTACGCCGAGACGCACCCGGCGCGCGTGACGGAGCTGGTCCTGCGCGGGATCTTCCTCATCCGCAAGAGCGAGATCGACTGGTTCTACCAGCGGGGGGCGAGCGCGCTGTACCCCGACGCATGGGAGAAGTACCTGGAGCCCATCCCGGAGGACGAGCGCGCGGACCTGCTGCACGCGTTCTACCGCCGCCTCACCCACGAGGACGCCGGAGTCCGCGTGCGCGCCGCGAAGGCGTGGAGCATCTGGGAGGGCTCGACGAGCTGCCTCCACCCGAACCTCGCGCTCATCGCCAAGACCGCGGGCGACGAGTTCGCCATCGCCTTCGCCCGCATCGAGTGCCACTACTTCGTGCACTCGGCCTGGATCGACGAGGAGCGTGACCTCCTGAGGAACGTCGGCAAGATCCGCCACATCCCTGGGGTCATCGTGCAAGGGCGCTACGACGTGGTCTGCCCCATGGAGACGGCGTGGGCCCTGCACCGCGCCTGGCCAGAGGCCGACCTGCGCGTCGTGCAGGACGCGGGGCACTCGGCCAACGAGCCGGGCAACGTACACGAGCTGGTGGAGGCGACCGACCGCTTCCGGTGACGGCGAGTCCGGCCAGGAGCGACAACGGCCCTGGCAGCGCTACAGTCCGCCCCGCCCCCATGGCCACCCCCCGCGCCGTCGTCATCCCCTTCGGCGTCCCCGCCGAGGGACGCGGCCTGGGGCTGGGCCTGGCGGCCTTGCTGCACACCTGCGTACACCTCGACGGCAGCGGGGTCGCGATCGCCCAGCTCCACGGGCGACGCAAGGACGAGCCCGAGGGAACGGCGCCATCCCCCGTCGAGGCGTTCCTCCCGCCCGCCGCATGGAAGGACATCGCCAGCCGCGGCGAGGCCCCGACCAACGTGGCCATCGTGCTCACGGGCGCGTTCGAGCCTCCCCTGGACGGGCACGGGATGCTGCAGCTGCTGGCCTTCGACGCGCAGAGCGGCGCGGAGCGCGCGCGCATCGACGCGCCGCTCGACGGGGCGCGCGCCGGGGCCTCGCTGGTGAGCGCGTTCGAGCAGCTGGGGGCGCGGCTCGGCGGGGAGCTCGGCGCTCTCGGGGCCGTCCGCGAGCTCGACTGGGAGCCCCTCGAGAGTGTGCTCCGCGCCGAGCGCTGCGCTCTCCACGACCCACAGCGGGGCGGTCCCCACGACCGCCTGGCGGCCATGCTCCACCTGGGACGCGCCATCGGCGACGCACCGGGCGCGCGGTATCCCGCCGAGCGTCTCGCCACGATCGCCCTCGACACGGCGATGGCCACGGCGTTCGACGCGAAGCTCGCCGCAGCTGCCACGCGGGCCCTCTCCCGCGCGGTGGAGGACGCGCCCGCGCGCATCGAGCTGGTCGAGGCCCTGGCCGCGCTGGAGGTGCGGCTCGGGCAGGCACGGGACGCGGAGCGCAGGCTCAACGCCGCGCTGGCGCTGGCTCCCGATCGCGTGAGGCTCTACGTGCTGCTCGCGCAGGCGCTCCGGGCGCAGGGCAACCTCGACGCCGCGCTCGCCGCGCTGCAGTCGGCCGGCGCACACGCCGATCCCGTCCTGGTCACCGAGCGGGGCGTCATCCTCGCCGCGCAGGGGGACGCGCTCGGCGCTGCGGCAGCCTGGCGGCACGTCCTGTCGGGCGATCCCGTGCACCCGGTGGCCTTCACGCAGCTCGCGGCCCTGACGCTCCGCACGGGCGACGTCGCGACCGGTCAGTGGCTGGTCGACGCGGCCCTCGCGTCGACCCGCGCGCACCCGGACGTCCTGCTGCGCGCGACGCAGCTCGCCCTCGCCACCGAGGCAGAGGGCATCGCCCGGGCGTCGCGGGTGGGCGACCTCTGCCGACGCCTGCTGGCGATGGTCCCCGCGCAGCCCTGGGCGCTGCTCGCCCTGGCGAAGTCGCAGGCGCTGCTGGGAGAGGTCGACGAGGCCCGCGCCGGGCTCGCGAGCATCGAGCGGGCCGCCCCAAACTCTGCGCCGGCGGCGGAGGCGCAGGCTGCCCGCCTCGCCATCGACGATCCGGCGACCCACCTGGAGGTCCAGCGGATGCTCCGGGCGGCGCAGCAGTCGGCGGACGGCGAGCTCGAGGGCGTAGTGGCCCGCGCGCGCCGGGTGGCGACGCTCCACGCGTCGTGGCTGGCCTGGGTGGCCGCGGCGATCGCGGAGCGCAGGCGCGGCCGGTGGGTGGCGGCGCGGGGCGCGCTGGAGGTGGCGCTGGAGATCGCGCCGGGCGCTGCGCTTGCCCACGTGGAGCTGTCCGAGGCCCTGCTGAGGCTCGACGACCCCGCCCGGGCCCTCGAACACGCGACCCGGGCGCTGGCGCTCGAGGGTGAGTCGCCGCGCGGAATGTCGGCCAGGGCGCGTGCCCTGGAGGCCGCCGGGCGGATGCCGGAGGCGCGGGAGGCTGCCGCGCGAGCCCTGGCGATGCAGCCAGAGAGCCGGGAGGCGAGGGAGCTCGTCGAGCGGCTGTGCGCGCCCGCGCCCGCGCGACACTGGAGCGCCCGGCTGCGTGAGATGTTCGGCCGGCGGCGCCGCTGACCCGTCAGTCGCGGGCGCCGAAGATGGCCGTCCCCACCCGCACCATCGTCGCGCCGCAGGCGATGGCCACCTCGAGGTCCGCCGTCATCCCCATCGAGAGCTCGGGCAGTACCGCCGCGCCACCGTGCAGGTTGCGCAGCGAGACCAGCGTCTCGAACACGCGGCGCGCGGCCTCGAGGTCACCGGCGGGAGGCACGGTCATCAGGCCGCGCAGCGCGAGCGAGTCCTGCGCCTGTACGGCCCGCATCACCTCCGCGATCTCGCTCGCCGCCGCCCCCGCCTTCTGCGCCTCGCCCCCCAGGCTCACCTCGATGAGCACCGGCAGCGGCGTGGCGCGGCCCTCCTTCGCCGCGCGCTTTCCCAGCTCGCGCGCGAGGGCCTCGGAGTCCACCGTGTGCACGTAGTGGGCATGCCGCGCGGCGACGCGCGCCTTGTTCGTCTGCAGGTGCCCGATGAAGTGCCACTCCAGCTCCGGCAGATCGGCCAGCGCCTCGGCCTTCGACGCGAGCTCCTGTGCGTAGTTCTCCCCGAAGGCCCGCTGCCCGGCGGCGTACGCCTCGCGTATCGCCTCGGCGGGCTTGGTCTTGGACACGGCGACGAGCCTCACCCCGGATGGGTCCCGACCTGCCGCCGCCGCAGCGCGCGCGATGCGGCCGCGGACGTCCGCCAGGCGGGACGCGATCGTCCCCTCGCTCACTTCGCCCTCCTCGCGTGCCAGACCATCACGTCGCTGTCCTTGGCCAGCGGGCTGCCGTGGAAGTCGCCCTCGACCCGATCGACATGAAACCCGTTGTAGTGGAGCAGCGCCGCCCACTCCTGCGGGAAGAACTGCCGGTGCGCGAGCGGCGTCGTCCACGCGTCGCCCGGAGCGCCCACAGGCTCGAACTCCATGGACACGAACAGCACCTGGCGCACCGGATCGTAGTCGAAGTACTCGCGGTTCTTGACCACGGTCCCCGTGCTCGGGTGGCGAAAGCGCGGCGCGTTGAAAGGCCGTGCGGGGTCCCGGGTCAGCTCGGCCAGCGGCGGCATCGAGAGGTCGACGACGAAGTGGCCGTGGGGGGTGAGGTGCTCCCGTACGCGGGCAAGGAAGCCCTCGACGTCCTGCCGCGTGTAGAGGTGCAGCGCCGTGTTGAAGGTGCAGAGCACCAGCGGGAAGCGCCGGCGAAGCCTGGTGCGCCGCATGTCGCCGTGGACTACGCGGACCCTGCGCCTCACCTCGGCGGGCTCGCGCCGGAGCCGCTCGCGCAGGTCACGCAGCATGGGCCGTGAGTGATCGACGCCGACTACCTCGATGTCGTGTCGCGCGATGGGCAGAGCGATGCGCCCGTTGCCCACGCCGTACTCCAGCACGGGCCCACCCGCGCGCCTCGCCAGGCTGACGTAGTACGTGACGTCCGCCAGCCGGCGCGCGTAGGTCGCCGTGTAGTACGCCGGGTCTTCGTAGTGCGCGAGCGAGCCCGCCTCGAGCTCCCGGTCGCGCACCCTAGCGGTCAATCACCGAACTCGCGCTTGTTGAGGGCCTCGATGTACTCGACCACGGCGGAGTGGCTGGGGCGGTCGTAGTGGACCTTGCCGGTGGCGATCTCGCGGAGTGCGGTGACTGCGGCCTTGTTCTTGGACTGGACCAGCGGGGGCGAGCCCTTCATGAGCTGACGGGCGCGCTGCGACGCGAGCACGACGAGGGCGAAGCGGTTGTCCTCGCGCTCGAGGCAGTCTTCGACGGTTACACGGGCCATGGGGGTCCTTTGCGGAGGGGGGCGCGGAGCCTACTTTGCGGTCTGACTCTCGGCAAGGGCGGCCTTCTCCATGGCGTCGAGCTCGGCCACGAGCTCCGCGCCGAAATACCAGGCAATCTCGTCTCTTACGCCCTGGTAGAGGGTGGGGCCGTCGTCGATGCACTGGAGGGTACGGTCGAGGATCTCGTTGGAGGGGTGCAAGAGTCCGTAGTCGAAGGTGACGGGGAAGAGGATGCACACCATGGGCTTGAGCTCGTGGTAGTCGGTGCCCCGCGAGACGGCGAAGGAGTGAATCTGGCAGCCCCGCGTGCCCCGACCGCGGAAGACGCAGGCCCCGTCCTCGACGCGCGTGCGCGTCTGGCGGGCCCCCGGGAACTCCTTGTCGTCGTTCCACTCACCGGTGAAGGCGCGCTCGAGGGACACGCCCGTGAACTGCTGGAGCTCGCCAGCGACGGCGCCGAGGCGCTCGACGTTGGGTCCGTCGACGTCGGCGCCGTACTGGCAGCACGAGTCGAAGCAGTACGAGCACTGCATGCAGTGCATGAAGTAGGTGCGGTGAAAGATGGCCGGGTCGACCCGATCGAGGACCGGGGCTCCCCAGCGGCACGGATAGGGGCGGCTGAGCGCGCGGATCACGGCGCGCACTCTAGCCGAGCTTCAGCGGCAACAGACGGTGAACTCGCCGGTGAGGGTGACCCCGCCGGTGGGCGGCCCCGCTGTCGCCGTACACGTCTCGTTCTGCACGGTCGCCGTGTACTCCTGGGCCTTGTAGGTCGGCGCGCCACCCCCGGTGGGCCCGGGGAAGTTGCTGCACGTGCTGTTCGCCTGCACGGCCTGCGCGCCCTGCGTGCAGCCAGGATTGGTGTAGTACGTGAGGGCCGCGTTGCCGCAGGTCGCAGTGGGTCCGGTCGTGGTGCAGGGGCTGCAGGCGCGGGAGTCGTCGTAGCCCTGACCCATGATCTGGGGGTTGTTGTAGCCAAGCCCAGGAGGACAGGTCTGGGTGCCGGCCGCGACGATGCAGTGGTGGTAGTTCCCGGACGTGTTGGGCGCGCAGACCTGCCCGTTGGTGCAGCCCTCCCCTCCGGGCGGCTGGGCGAGGGCGCACGTCTGGGCCGCCGCCGTGACGGGCGTGACGGTGGTGGTCGGCGTCGCGGCGCAGGTCCCCGGCGTGTACGGCGCCGGCGTGACCTCTATCTGCAGGTTAGCCACGGGCGTGAGCGCGACCGGCAACGTCGCGCACCCCGCGCCTGCCGGGGCCCCTGCATCGAACATGGAGCAGCCAGGGGAGCCGAAGCTCACGTCGATGTTGCCGCCGGTGCACGAACCAGGGGTGCCGACCTTGCCGGCGCAGGTGCACGTCGCCGGCGGGAACGTGCCGCCGTACACGGCCATCGGGCTCGAGAAGTTGCTGTCGCAGGGGCCCGGGTTGGGTCCCGTGCTGAGTTCGAGGAGCGTCCAGCCCGCGGGAATGGGGCCGCCGATGCATTGCCAGTTGGGGGGACAGACACCGCCCGCGTCACCCGCGTCGAGTACACCCGTCTCGGTCGACCCGGTGTCCGCCAGCTCGACGTCCTCTTCCGTCGTGTCGCCCTGCGTGGTGTCGCTCTGCACCGTGTCGACCAGGCTGCCCTCGGGGGCGCCCGTGTCGTAGGTCGTGACGTCCACCGTCGAGCTGTCCGCCGACGCGTCATGTCCGGTGCTGCCGTCGGGCGCCTCCAGCCCCTCGAGGTCGAGCCCGCAGGCGCCCGCGGCGAGGCACGCCACGAGCGCCACGGGGATGAGCCAGCGACGGGTCACCCCGTTCAATATAGCCCCAGAAGGGCCACGTGGCGGACGCCGTCAGCCGCCGGTCTCTTCGAACTCCGCGTCGATCACGCCGCCGTCCTTCTTTCCGGCGCCGCCCGGCGGCACGCCGTCGGTCGGGGGCATCGGACCGCCGTTACCGCCCGCGCCCGGAGGAGCGCTCGCCCCGTACATCTGACCGGCCAGCCGATGCGCCTCCTTCTCGAGGCGCTCGCTCACGTCCTTCACCTTGTCGTCGTCCTGCTTCTCCACCGCCTCGCGGCCTTCCTTGATGAGGCCCTCGAGCGTGGCCATGTCGGCCGCCTGGATCTTGTCCTTGTTCTCGGACAGCGTCTTTTCCAGCGTGTAGCAGAGGTTGTCGAGCTTGTTCCTGCGCTCGATCTGCTCGCGGCGATCCTTGTCCTCGCGCTCGTGCTGCTCGGCGTCCTTCACCATCTTCTGGATCTCGGCCTCGTTGAGCCCGGAGTTCGCGGTGATGGTGATCTTCTGGTCCTTGCCGGTCGCCGTGTCCTTGGCGTGGACGCTGAGGATACCGTTGGCGTCGATGTCGAAGGTGACCTCGATCTTCGGAACGCCGCGGGGCGCGGGCATGATGCCCTCGAGGTGGAACTTGCCGAGCGTCCGGTTGTACTTTGCGTCCGTGCGCTCGCCCTGCAGAATGTGAATCTCGACGCTGGGCTGGCTGTCCGTCGCCGTGGAGAACACCTCCTTCTTCTGCGTCGGGATGGTCGTATTGCGCGGGATCATCGGCGTCATGACGCCGCCCAAGGTCTCGACGCCGAGCGAGAGCGGCGTCACGTCGAGGAGCACCAGATCCTTCACGTCGCCCGAGAGCACGCCGGCCTGGACCGCGGCGCCGATGGCCACGACCTCGTCCGGGTTGACGCCCTTGTGCGGCTCCTTGCCGAAGAACTTCTTCACCGCCTCCTGCACCATCGGGATGCGGGTCGAACCGCCCACCAGCACCACCTCGCTGATGTCTTTCGGGCTCTTCTTCGCGTCGGCCATGGCCTTGCGGACGGGCTCCATCGAGCGCTCGACGAAGGGCGAGATCATCTGCTCGAACTTGGCGCGCGACAGACGCATGTCGAGGTGCATGGGACCGCCCGAGCCGACCGTGACGTAGGGCAGGTTGATGCTGGTCTCCTGCACGCTGGAGAGCTCGATCTTGGCCTTCTCCGCGGCCTCCTTGAGGCGCTGCAGGGCCATCTTGTCGTTGTGCAGGTCGACGCCGCTCGACTTCTTGAACTCGGCGATCATCCAGTCGATGATCAGGTTGTCGATGTCGTCGCCGCCGAGGTGCGTGTCGCCGTTGGTCGAGATGACCTGCACGACGTTGTCGCCCACCTCGAGAATCGAGATGTCGAAGGTGCCGCCGCCGAAGTCGTAGACCGCGATGACCTCGTCCTTCTTCTTGTCGAGGCCGTAGGCGAGGGCCGCTGCGGTGGGCTCGTTGACGATGCGCTTCACGTCGAGGCCCGCGATGCGACCGGCGTCCTTCGTCGCCTGCCGCTGGGCGTCGTTGAAGTACGCGGGGACGGTGATGACCGCCTCGGTGACCTTCTCGCCCAGGTAGTCCTCGGCGGCCTTCTTCAGCTTCATCAGCACGCGGGCGCTGACCTCGGGGGGGCTCACCTGCTTGCCGCGCACGTCGAAGGCACTGTCGCCGTTGCTGGCGCGGACGACCTTGTAGGGGACGCGCTTGACCTCCTCGGGGACCTCGTCGAAGCGCCGGCCCACGAAGCGCTTGGCGCTGAAGATGGTGTTCTCGGGGTTGGTGACTGCCTGGCGCTTGGCGATCTGCCCGACCAGCACCTCTCCCTTGTCGTCCCAGGCGACGACGCTGGGGGTCGTACGGGAACCCTCTTCGTTGACGATCACCTTGGGCTCGCGGCCCTCCATGATCGCGACGACGCTGTTCGTCGTGCCGAGGTCGATGCCGATGATCTTGCCCATGGTCAGCTAGCCTCCAGAATCCTTCGCGGACGAACCCGCCCGACCCCTCCCCGGGGCCGACTGTACGAGCTCTGCTGTTGTTGCGCCGACCCGTGATAATGCAGGGAATTCCCAGCGTCCACGGTGATTCGGTCGGTGCGCTGGGCAACCTAACCACCGTGCCCTCCACGTCAACGGCACGAAGTTTGTGGTTCCGCGATCCCGGTCGATCAGCTCTCGGGGGGCTCGAGGATCTCGCGGGCGATGCGCAGGGTGTTCTCGGTGGGGCGCTGGAGCTCCGGGTCGGTGGGGGCATCCAGATCGTCGATGGTCCGCAGCAGGGGGTTCGTGCTGCCCGGGGAGGTGCTGCGGGAGAGCGACTCGACCATGGTGCTGAGCCACTCGTCCTCGTCGAACTCGACGTCGACCTCGGGGAGGGGGGCGTCCCGGTCGAGGGCGGCCGCCACGCGCCACCACTCCTCGAGCATCTCGGTGGCGCTGCCGAAGCGAGTCGTTGGGTCTCGGGTCAGGGCCCGCGCGACGAAGGCGTCGAGCAGCTCGTTGGGCACGACGCCGGGGAGCGTCGACAGGACGGGCGCCGTGGCCTCGAACTTGAGCCGGGTGAGGGCCTCGATGCTGCGCCCCACGAACGGGAGCCGCCCGCTGACACAGCGGAAGATGACCACGCCGATAGCGTAGAGGTCCGCCGTGGGCCCGACGCCGCGGGCGTACTCGAGCTGCTCGGGAGCCATGTACCCCATGCTGCCGATGAGGTGGTGCGTGCTGGTCAGGCTGCTGCCGGCGCTGGCGATCTCGTTGAGGCGCGCGACGCCGAAGTCGATGAGCTTGACCGTGGGCTCGCCCTTCCCGTCGGGCGGGAGCTCCAGGAAGATGTTCGCGGGCTTGATGTCCCGGTGGATGACGTTCACCCGGTGGCAGTCCCGCGCGCCCAGCAGCAGCTGCTCGACCCAGTCGACCAGCCTCCGGACGTCCAGGCGCTGCTCACGGCGGAGCACGTCGGCGAGCGTCTCCCCCTGCAACCGCTCGAGGACGAGGAAGGGCTGCTCGCTTTCCCAGCCGTACCCGAGCAGGCGGCTGACATGGGGGCTGGTGACGCTCGCGAGCACCACCGCTTCCCGGGCCATCCGCTCGCGGAGCTCGCGCGAGCCTCGCGACGCAGCGTCGAGCAGCTTGACCGCGACCGCACGTCCCGTGCGCCTGTGGACCCCCTCGAAGACGCGCGCCATCGCACCGGAGCCGAGCGGCTCGCGGAGGTCGTATTCGTCGAGCGAAACAGGGTCGAGCCGGCTGGTCACCAGGTGCTCCCATACAGTAACAGGCGAGCGCTGCTGGCGCAGGTGGCAAGCGCCGGCACGAGCCTGGAGCCGCAGACCTGGGCGTGTTACGGTTCGGGGGTCGACTACCGACATCGCGCGACAAGAGCGCGAGCCTTATGAGCCCCCCCGACGACAACTTTCCCGCACCGCCCGACCTCCCCTCTTACACGGTCGAGGAGACGGTAGAAACAGCACCCAGTCCACCCCGGCGCCCCCAGCGCGAATCCACCGAGCGGCATGCTGGGACGGGTCTGGTCCGGCACGACAGTACGCTCGACGACGACCGCATCGACCCCGATGCAGCCAAGGTCGTCCGGCGGCTCGAGCGCAGCGGCTACGAGGCCTACCTGGTGGGGGGGTGCGTGCGCGACCTACTCCTCGGAGGCAAGCCGAAGGACTACGACATCGCGACCAACGCCCGCCCGGAGGACGTGCGGGCCCTCTTCCGCAACTGCCGCATCATCGGCCGGCGCTTCCGCCTCGCCCACATCCTGTTCGGCGGCGGCAAGGTGGTCGAGGTGGCGACGTTCCGGCGCAGCCCGGTGATGGAAGCCCCCGACGATACCGAGGGCGAGGGTGTCGACGACCTGCTGATCCGCAGCGACAACGTCTTCGGCGAGGCGCACGAGGACGCGCTCCGGCGCGACTTTACGATGAACGCGCTCTTCTACGATCTGGACCACCGCCAGGTGCTCGACTGGTGCGGCGGAATGCAGGACGTACGGAGCCGCACGATCCACACCATCGGCGATCCGATGGTCCGCTTCCGGGAAGACCCGATCCGCATCCTGCGCGCCATCAAGTTCGCAGCGCGGCTCGATCTCGGCATCGCCCCCGACGTGTACGACGCGATGGTCTCGACCCGGGAGGATCTGGCGAAGGCCGCCCGCCCGAGGGTGTTCGAGGAGATCTTGCGCCTGCTCCGCACATCGGCCCATCGCTCGATGTGGCTGCTCTGGGAGACGGGGGCGATGGCGGTGCTGCTCCCCGAGCTGGCGGCGTTCCTCGACGACGAGGAGGCCACCGTGGATGGCGCGCGCCGCTTCTTCGCGAAGATGGACGCCATCGACGCGCTCACACGCGCGCGCGGTCGGCCGCTCGACGACGTCGTGCTGTGGACGGTGCTGCTGAAGGAACCGCTCGACGAGGCGTGCCTGGGCGAACGCGATCGCATCCGCGCGGCCACCGAGTTCCTAGATCCCGTGATCGAACGGGTCGCAGTTCCCAGGCGCATCGCTGACGGGGTGCGTCGCATCGTCGCCATCCTGCCGCGCATCGCCACGGGGCGCGCGGGTCGGTTCTCCCGCACGGAGCTCATGGGTCCGGCGCTCGACGTGCTCGAGACGGAGCTGCTGGGTGCGGGGAAGAGCACCGAGGTGGTGCACAAGATGCGGGCTGCGGACGTCGCGGCTGGCGGACAGCGTCCCGTGGCGGCACGCCCGGCGATGCGCCGCGACGTTCGCGGACATCGACCGCGGGCGTAGAGTGGTCTAGCCGCGGCCTACCGTCGCAGCTCTTGTGCCAGCGCGGCGGGCTCGGCGATGGGCAGCGAGCACGTCCGCCCGCGACACACGTAAGCCACGGGCTGCGGGTGCACCGGCTTGCCCGCGGCCAGGAGCGGGCAAGCCTGGGCAGAGCGCGGGTCGGTCGGGTCGAGCCAGGCGAGGACGCGGTCGGGGAGCCATGCACGGAACACCTCCCGGGCCAGGGCCTGGGTCGCATCGGCCTGACGGGGCCCGACGAGGACCACGTCGACCGAGCCGCGCACGAGGCGATCGCCGACGCAGACGCCGCTGCTCATGCCGGCAGGGTTGCGGGCGGCGGCGGTCGCGAGGTTCGCGGCAGCCCGCGCCGCCGGTTCGTGCAGGCGCGCGTCGACCAGGGCTCCGAGGCGCAGCAGGGCGCGGCAGGCCACGGAGGCGCCGCTGGGGACGGCGTGGTCGTGGGCATCCTTCGCGCGCACGAGGATGCTCTCCCCGTCGTCGGGCACGAAGAAGAAGCTGCCTTCCTTCGCGTCGAAGAAGTGGGTCAGGAGGGTCTCGCCCAGCGAGTGGGCCAGGGCGACCCAGTGCCCGTCACCTGTTGCCTCGTACAGATCCAGCGCCGCATCGGCGAGGTACGCGTGATCGTCGAGGAACCCCTGTCCCTTGGCGGCGCCGTCCTTGGCCAGCCGCCGCACGCGCGACCGGCCCGCCCCCTCTGGCACGACGAGGACGCGCTCGACGTGGCACATGGCGCGCTCGGCCGCGGCGACCAGGCCGGGGTCCAGCGCCGCGCCGGCGTCCGCGAGCGCGCCGATCATGAGCGCGTTCCAGCTCGCCAGGACCTTCTCGTCGCGGAAGGGCTTCGGGCGCTTCTCGCGCACCTCGAACAGGGCACGCCGGGCGCGCTCGAGCGCCATAGCGTCGGCGGGTGCTTCGACCTCGGAGAGCACCGTCGCCCCGCTCTCCTCAGGTGGGGTCTCGAAGTTCCCCTCTTCGGTGATCCCCCACACGCGCTTCGCTGCGCGGGCTGCCTCCGCGTCGCCTGCGCAGGCAGCGTCGACCTCGGCCGGGGTCCACACGAAGAACCTGCCCTCCGAGCCCTCGCTGTCCGCGTCCTGCGTGGCGTAGAAGCCGCCCTCGGGGCCGGTCATCTCCCGCAGAACGTAGGCGGCGATGTCGCGCGCGGTGGCGGCGTAGCGCTCGTCGCCGGTGGCACGCCAGCCATCCACGTAGAGGCGCAGCAGCAGGGCGTTGTCGTAGAGCATCTTCTCGAAGTGCGGCACGAGCCAGCGCTCGTCGGTCGAGTAGCGGTGAAAGCCGCCGCCCAGGTGATCCCAGATGCCGCCGGCGCGCATGGCGTCGAGGGCCTTGCGCACGCGCGCGAGCTCGCCGCCCCGCAGCAAGACGTCGAGGCTCATCGTGTTGGGGAACTTGGGCCTGTGGCCGAAGCCGCCGTGCTCGTCGTCGAAGCGCGCGACGAGCTTCTCCGTCGCGCCGGCGAGCAGCTCGGGCGAGAGCGGCCCCGCGGAGGCGCGCGCCTCGCCCGACGCGGCGTCGGCGATGGCGGAGACCAGCTCCTTCGACTGCGCGTTCACCTCGTCGCGCCGCGTGCGGTACGCCTCCGAGATGGCCTGCAGCACCCTGGGGAACCCGGGCATGCCGTAGCGATCGACCGGCGGGAAGTAGGTGCCGCCGAAGAAGGGCTTCTGGTCGGGCGTGAGAAAGACGGTGAGTGGCCAGCCGCCGCTGCGCCCCATGAGCTGGACGACGAGCTGGTAGACCTGGTCGAGATCCGGGCGCTCCTCGCGGTCGACCTTCACGTTGACGAACCACTGGTTCATCAGCGCGGCGACGGCCTCGTCCTCGAAGCTCTCGCGCTCCATCACGTGGCACCAGTGGCACGCCGAGTAGCCGATGCTCAGCAGGATGGGGCGGTCCTCGCGCTGGGCTCGGTCCAGCGCCTCGGGTCCCCACGGGTACCAGTCCACCGGGTTGTGCGCGTGTTGCTGGAGGTAGGGAGACGCTTCGCGGGCGAGGCGATTGACCATGCGCTCCGTCAATGAACCTTCCGCGGTTCAGGGGCAAGTGCGGCGGGATGTTGCTAGGCTCCGCGCGCCTGTCATGAGCCGTCTTCGCATTCTTCTTGTGACCGTCATGCTCGCGTGCCCTGCCGTCGCGCGCGCGCAGGTGCCGCCGCCCGAGCCTCCGCCTCCACCGCCCGCGACGGCCACCGTGCCGGAGGCCGGCGCCTGCATGAAGGACACGGACTGCAAGGGCGACCGCATCTGCGACCAGGGTCGGTGCGTGTCTCCGACGCCGCCGGCTCCACCGCCGCCGGCCGCCCCTCCGCCCGCGCCACCACCGCCGGTGACTCCTCCGCCTGCTCCCGCTCCCGAGCCTCAGGAGACGTGGGCCCCCCGGGGCTACAACGCCCCCCGGGCGCCGGAGCCCCCCAAGTCCGCGTGGGACCGGAGCGGACTCATTGGCTTCGAGGTCTCGGTCGGCGGCGGAATCCAGAGTGGCGGAGGAAACTCCCCCATCCAGGCGCCCACGCTCTACTCCGGCGTGGTCGACAACCCTGCCGGCACGCTCCTCAACCCCGCCGGTGGAAACGCCCTAGGGCAGGGCTTCACGCCCTACTCGTTCGACCCGTTCAACTTCGAGGCCCGTCTCGGGTACCGGTTCCACCCGAACTGGAGCGTGGGCGGCTTCTTCTCCTACGCCAACTACCTCATCAACGATGGGGCCGACTCGGGCGACGCGCCGGACTTCACCTCGCAGCTCGAGCGCGAGCAGCTCTCGATCGGCGTGTACGGTCGCTACTACGTGACCCAGTACAGCCGGCGCCTGCAGCCATGGGTCGAGCTGGGCATCGGGTTCAACTACGACGCCGCGAGCTATACGCGCCCCATCGGCCAGGCGACCAACGGGCAAGCCGAGACGGGGAACTTCAACATCGCCCAGTACGGCATCATCGTCCCGGTGAAGGTGGGGCTCGACTGGCGCCTGGCCCCCGCCTTCGCGGTGGGCCCGTGGATCGGTTACTCCCGTGTCTTCCCGGTGAGCGGCTGCGTCGAGGTCGATGTCGACCAGTACAGCCAGGTGCCAGGCACCAACACCTGCTCGTCGCCTCCCGTGTCGAACTCCGGGTACAACGACTTCTTCGGCGGCATCTTCGTGAAGCTGACGTACAGCCCCTGGGTGCGGTAGGCGACTTCGGCTAGCGTTGCCGGCAGGATGTCCGCGACCCGCGCACCGAAGGTCGACTCGAGCCCCGTCGCGGCCGCGCGGCGCACGCTGCTGGAGGGCGTGGGCGAGGAGGTGGCCGCGAGCTTCCCCGGCATCACGCGGCTGGGCGGTCAGATCGTGGCCGCCCTGTACCTCGCCGAGGGGCCGCGCTCGATGGACGAGCTCTCGGCCGAGCTCGGGCGCAGCAAGAGCAACATCTTCGCGAACCTGCGGGGCCTCGAGGCCGCCGGCATCGTGGACCATCACCGCGAGGCGGGCGCGCGCCACGACCGCTACCGGCTCCGCGGGAAGTACCCCGACGTGGTCATCGGCGCGTACATCGCGCGCCTGCGAAGGGTGGTGTCCGACAAGCGCGCGCTGGTCCGCCGCTCGCGGGAGCTCCTCGGCGACACGCGCAGCCCGGAGGCGACCGGTCTCCGCGCCAAGCTGGACGCGCTCGGGGGGACCTACGACCGGTTCGCGGAGCTGTTCGAGATGTTTCCGGCCATGGATGGGCCGCTCGATCTCGAGGCGGTCATCAACGGGCTACCTCGCGGGGTGCTCGACGTGCTCGTCGCGGTGATGCGCAAAGCACTCGGCATGGTGAGCATCCGGGTGGGCAAGCGCTGAGCCCCATCGTCATGGGGCTCCGTCCCAGGTCGTCAGCTCGCCGTGATCTCCACGCGAAGGAGCTTCCGCCCGATGAAGAGGTAGTCGCCATGGCCCAGCTCGCGCTCGGCCTTGAGGCGGACATACGTGCCATTGCGGCTGTTGAGATCGGTGAGGGTGAGCTTGCCCCCCACGTCCTCCAGCTTGCAGTGGGACGCGCTCATGTAGAGGTCCCCGGGGAAGTTGAGGTCCCCCCCCTCGCGCCCGATCTGCAGGGCCTGGCTGCGCGCGCACACCGCCATGCCCGCCGCACCGCCCTGCAGAATCTGGATGATCTTGAAGAGGGCGGGGTGCTTGGGCGACGAGTAGAAGTAGGTCCCGTCGGGGGCGGGGCCGTCGTTCGCCTTGGGGGGGCCCTCGATGCGAAAGAGCTGCTCGCCGGCCAGGAAGTAGTCGCCGCTGCCCACGTCGACGGAGCCGCGGACGCGCCAGAACACGCCGTTGAGCGACCCCTCGTCCCGCACGACGAGCTTGCCGTTGCGATAGAAGAGGTTGGCGTGGCGGGGGGAGACGAAGGGATCGTCGGGGAAGACCAGCTGCCCGTTGCGGCCGACGACGTGCTGCTCGGCGTTGAGCTGGTAGCTCAGGCCCTCGACCCCCTCGCCGCGAATGAGGATGAGCTTCGCCTTGCCGGGTACCTGGAGCTGACCGAAGAACTGGGTCCGGGCGTTGAGGATCTCCGGCGGGACGGCCGCGCCGCATCGCCCGCAGAACTTGTGCCCCATGGGCACGGGCGTCGAGCACGACTTGCAGACGTAGTTCTTGGCCTGATCCATCAATTCCTCCAGAGACGGCTCGGGCCGGACACGCTGCGCCACGGGCATGTGTTCCGACACCTGGTCGTTGAGCGCGTGCGTCCACGATATATCGGAATTGTTCGGCTGGGCACGCGGTGCGTTGAACGGCTGAGAGGCGGGGATCGCCGTCTCGGACGGTGGCTTTCTCGGCTTGAGCGGATCGAAGAGCGGCGCCGGCGCCTCGGGGCGGGGCGAGCGAGGAGTGGTCTGTCGTGCGGAGGGGGCGGTCTCGCTCGCGGGGGAGAAGGGGGACTGCGCGGCCTGCGCCGGCCCCAGGCGGAGCGAGGCGCCGCACGCATGACAGGTGGCCGTGCCCATCGGCGCGTACGAGTCGCAATTTCCGCAGACGATGCCGAGCACGAACTCCATACGTTCCGTCATCCCAGCCTAGCCGACCTTCGTAAGACTGTGCGGCGTCATATCGATTCACCAGATGACCGTCAGGCGCTTCTTCTGGTCACCGAAGCCGTCGCGTCCCTCCAGACGGAAGACGATGTGGAGGCAAGTGGCGGGGTCGATCTGACCGAAGTCGCGCGAGTCGACGTGGATGTGTCGGTCGTCGCTGACGAGGTACCAGCGCCCCAGCTCGACCACGGCGCTGGTCGGGGGCTCGGTGCGGCCGGCCGCCCGCAGGGCCCAGAAATCGCGCTCGCCGAAGTCCTCCACCGAGCACCGCATGGGCACGTCGTCGTCGCTCTGGGGATCGTGCAGGATGGTCTCCGGCACGTCGCACGCGCGGGGGCTGGGCAGGCGCTTGCCGTCGAGAGAGACGACCTCGTCCCGTATCTCGAGCTTCTCGCCGCTCGTGCCGATGGCGCGCGCGATGACGAAGCGCCCGGGCGCCTGCGGGTCGGCGCAGCGCAGGAGGTTGCCGCGCGCGACGCTGGTGTGCCGCGACACGAGGACCACGTCGCCCGCGCTCAGCGTGGGCTCGATGGAGGCGGACTCCATGGGGTCGTCGCTGGGTACGGTCCACACGTCGAACACGAAGGCGTAGAGGAGCCCGGTGGCGACGGCGAGGATGACGGCGACCCAGGCGAGGAACTTCAGCCAGGCGCGCATCATCTCGCGGTGAAGGTTAGTCGCTAGCGACCGGAAGGCGCCACGGGCAACTCGAAGCCGACCTCCGCGCCGGCGTCCCCCGACGCTGCGTTCCTGGCGAAGGCTGCGCCGCCGTGCGCCTCGACGATGCGCTTCACGATGGTGAGCCCGAGGCCATACCCGGCGCCCACCGTCGGTCGGGCGCGAGCGGCGTCGCCGCGGACGAACGGGTCGAAGGCGCGCTCGGCGAAGCCCGCGGGGAAGCCCGGTCCGTGGTCGCGAACGACGACGCGCACGACGGGTCCGGCGCGCTCCACCTTCACCTCGATGGGACCACCATCCGGGTGTCCGTGCGCCCGGGCGTTGATGAGGAGGTTGTGAACCACCCGGCCGAGCAGCTTGGCGTCGAAGGGGACGACGAGGTCGCCGACGTCGGGAGACGCGTCGAGGCGAACGGGACCCGGGTCCTCCGCCGTGCGGGCGCGCAGCCACTCGACGAACGGGCGCGGCTCCTTGCGCACGTCCGCAAGGCCGGCGCGCGTGACGTCGAGGAGATCCCCGAGGATGCCGTCCACGGCGACGAGCTGGCGCTCCACGTCGTCGAGGGCGCTCGCCGGGGAGCGCTCCGGGGGGGCGGGCGGCAGCCGGTCGCGCGCGATCTCGAGGGCCACCCGCGCCCGGCCGAGAGGCGACCGCAGCTCGTGACTGATCGCGCCGAGCAGCTCGCGCTGCCCCCGCACCATGGCCTCGAGGCGGTCGGCCATGCGGTTGAAGCTGAGGGCGACGTCGCGCACCTCGCGGGCCACGGAGCGCCGCGCGCGGCCGACCTCGGCGCGGAACGCGAGATCCCCGCCGCCGAAGCGATCGGCTGCGTACGCGAGCTGCTCGAGGGGCCGGGCGATGAGGTTGGCCACGCGCCCGGCCATGAGCGAGAGCACCGTGAAGACGGCCACGAGCGCGAGCACCAGGCGCCACCACGGCCAGGTCGTGGGGCGAGGGCCGAACTTCTCCATCTCGAGCGCGCCGGCCAGCACGCCGCCGCGCACCACGGGGATGAAGATGTGCTGCGGGTTCTCGGGCACGATGGCGAGCCCCCGCGCCGAGGCGGTGTGCACCCGTGGGGGGAGCTTGTGGGGGTCACGGACGAGCCGCACGTCGAAGCCCGTGACGTCGCGCACCTCGCCGACGTACGCGCGGGTCGCCTCCGGCTCGTCCCAGGTCTCCGCCAGGTGCGTGCCGACGTTGCGCGCCATGATCTCCGCACCGGTGATGGGCTCGGGCCGCGTGCCCATGACGGCGACCGTCCCCGTGAGGATGGCGAGCAGGATGGTGCCGAAGAACCACCAGGTGAGGCGCGACCGCAGCGTCCGCGGGGGATGCATTCCCTCATCTTGGGGCCGCTGGCCGGAGGGCGTACCCCATTTACGTGCGCTTACGAGGCCTTGTCGTCCAGGAGAGGTCGTCTAAGGCTTCACCAGGACGTAGCCTACCCCGCGCACGGTGCGGATGCGCCGTGGCTCCCGGGCCTCGTCGCCCAGCTTCTGCCGGAGGTGCGACACGTGAACGTCCAGCGAGCGGTCGACGCTGGGGTCGTACCGGCCACCCTTGGGCAGGACCGCCCCTGCCAGCTCCTCCCGCGTGACCGTCTCGCCCGCGCGGCGGGCGAGGGCCACGAGGACGCGAAACTCGAACGACGTGAGCTGCAGCTCCTTGCCGGCGAGCATGGCCTTGTGCGCAGGGACCTCGACCACCAGATCCCCGACCGACAGGCGATCGCCAGAACCCGGCGTGCCGCCGGGGGGCCGTGCCCGCCGGAGGACCGCGCGCATGCGCGCCAGTAGCTCCCGGGGGCTGAACGGCTTGGGGACGTAGTCGTCGGCGCCGAGCTCCAGGCCGACGACGCGGTCGGTGTCCTCGCCCCGCGCGGTGAGCATCACGATGGGGACGTCCAGGCGCGCGCGGATGCGGCGGCACACCTCGAAGCCGTCGATGCCGGGGAGCATGACGTCTAGGAGCACGATGTCGTAGGGCTCGCCCCCCGCGGTGAGGCGGTCGAGCGCGAGCGCGCCATCCTCCACGTGATCGACGACGACGCCGTGGGGCGCGAGGTAGTCCGTGAGCAGGCGGGCAAGCTCGCGGTCGTCGTCGACGAGGAGCGCGCGCACGGCAGCTACTCCACCCGCCCGGCGGCGGCGGCACGGAGGTAGTTCTGTGCCCGGAGCGCGAGGGGCCCGTCCGGGTGGTCACGGAGCCAGGCCTGGAAGGCCACGACCGACGCGCCGAGATCGCCGCGACGGTAGCTGGCCACGCCCCGCGCGTACTCGGTCGGGTATGCCGGATCGATGGCGCCCAGGCGGTTGATCCGCTCCAGCCTCCACGACTCCGTCGCCGCGCGCTCGGCTTCGGCGATCCCCGCGCACGCGCTGGAGTCCTTCGCGCCGCGGCGGGCACCGTCGAGGGCGTCGCGCATGGCCTTGGGGGGGCGTGGATGGGACAGGTAGAAAGCATAGAGGGCCCGCTGCTCGTCGAGGCTCGGCGCCAGCTCCTTGGTGGACTCCAGGCCCAGGAAGCCGTTCCACATCTGCTTGAACATGGTCCGGAGGGCGTCGTCGTCCGGGGCGACGGTGTGGCCTTCGCACCAGCCCTCGGTGGTCAGCGAGCGAATGAAGGCGCCCGCGAGGGCGGCGAGCTCGGCGGTCTGCTCCCCCGTGGCCTCGAAGCGGTGCATCTCGTCGAGGAAGCCCTCGAGCTGCAGCGCCCGCAGCTCGAGGAGCGGCTCGGTGCCCCCGCGGAGGGTCTCCACGAGCGCGTCGTCCACCACGTGCTTGGCGTTGTAGAGCTGGTGGGCGTCGGCGTCGTGCGCCTCCAGCGTGTGGAAGTCGCGGAGCGCCGAGCCGAGCGCGCGAACCGGTGCGGGGAGCAGCTCGCTGCGTGCGTGCTGCGCTCGTGAGTGGTCGACGGTCACGACGCGGGCCAGCTCGGTGGGGTCGGCCACTGGCAGCGGCACGGACTCGGGGGGCGCGCGCCGCGGTAGCAGCAGCACGCCCAGCACGAGCGCGACCCCGAGGGGAATCAGCGCGAGGGACATCGCGTCGCGCCGCTCGCGACGACGGTTGAGATCGTCCACCGGTTGGGATGGTATCATCCACCGTCTCGCAAGCCTCGAAAGGAGATGCCCCCGTGGTCGAGCTACGTCGTCATCAGCGTGCCGCAATCGACGTTCCCGTCGAGTTCGTGGCCAAGGGCTCGACTGAACGGATCGCGGGTCAGGCCAAGGACATCTCGGTCGGCGGCATGTTCGTGGAGTCCGCGACCCCGCTCCCGTTCGGGGCAGAGGTGGTGGTTCACGTCACCCTGCCGGGTCAGCGGTCACCGTTCGCGCTGCCCGGCGTCGTGCGGTGGGCTCGCGGCACGGAGGGGATGGGTGTCCAGTTCGGGCTCCTCGGCGCGCGCGAGACGCACGCCATCACGGAGCTGACGAAGGAAGCCTGAGGTCGACGGGGATGGAGACGCTCCCCCCGTGCGTGAAGTGCACCTTGTAGATCGCGCCTGACGCGCAGGCGTTCACGTCCGGGGCGACAGGCGGGTCGAACCGCGCGGAGCTCACCGTGCCGTCGGGCGCGAGGCCGAGGTGCACCGTGGTGCTCACGACCACGGTCACGTTGTCGGCGCGGGGGTGATCGGCGAGGCACGAGCGGACGGCGGACCCGATGGCGGCCTCGGGGCTGACCTCGGCCACCGGAGCGACATGCAACGAGCTCGCGGGGTGTGGCTCGGTACGGGGGGAGGACGGCGTGGTGGCGTGGACCTCGCCAGGCTCGGCGTTGGGGGCTGCCACGGCTGGAGCCACGGCCACGGCCTGGGGTGTCGTGCGAGCCTGGGTGGCGGCGCCGAGCGAGACGGGAGCGCGCACGCCTGCGGGATCGTGGGTGACTGCGAGCGTGGCCTCGGCGTCGCTCGTCGAGAACTCGGCGTGGGCCGGCGCCGTGACCAGCGCGCCCAGCGTGGACCCCACCCGCGGCGCGTCTCCCAGCGAGACGACGCCCTCGTTGAGATCGACCACCACGTGCTCGCCCACCCGCGCCACCCGCAGGTGCGTTCCGTGGACGGCCACCCGCGAGTGACCGACGTCGATGGCGAACGCTTCGCCGCTCGGCACCGGCACGACCTGCGCTTCCACCGCTCCTTGCTCGAGCGCCAGCACCAGCGCGCCTTGCACGTGCGTCACCGTCGCCCTCGCGCCACGCTCGAAGACGAGCGTCAGCTTGCCCGGACGCTCGATGATGGCCTGCGCCCCACGAGCCTCGATGACGTTGCCCAGGTGGAGGGCCGTGCCCACCGTCGCCGGCTTTCCGTCCACCAGCAGCTGGCCGCCACCCTCCATCGCGATGATGGCGCCCGCCCCCTCCTCGACCGCGACGGATGTGCTCTCGATGCTGGACGTGCGGCGCATGGTCCCCACGACCAGCGCAGCGGCTGCTGCCAGCGCCAGCGCCCCTGCCACGAACGGCCACCGCGCACCGCGGTGTGCCTCGAGCCCGGCGAGCTCCGCGCGCCTCTCGGCCTCGATGCGCTGGAAGATGCCGTCCTCCACCGCAGCCCAGTCCACGTCTTGCACCTCCCGTCGACCGAGCTCCGGACGGGACTCACGCACCAGCCTGTCGAGCGTGTCGCTCATGTGTCGCTCCCCGCGTCGGAGACCTTCGAGAACGAAAGCTTCATCGCAGCAAGGGACGGCTCATCACGCAACATCTCTTCCAGCTCGCGTCGTGCATAGAAGAGACGTGTGCGCACGGTGAGGACAGGTGCGCCCACGATACGGGCGATCTCGGTGGGCGCGATGCCCTCGAGCTCGTGAAGTACGAACACGATGCGTTTCTTGTCGGCCAGGCGATCGAGCAGGCGCCCGAACGCACGGACCCGCTCGCGCCGGTCCGCGTCCTCGTCCGGGCCGATGTCACGGCTGCGGAGGGCGGGTTCGGGGGGAGGTTCGTCCGCGAAGACGGGGCGGCTCCGGGCAGCACGTCGGTGCATGAGGACGACGTTGACCGTGACGCGGTGCAGCCAGGTGCTGAACTTGGACTGACCCCGGAAGTCCTTCAGGCTCTTGTAGACTTGGACGAAGACCTCCTGGATGACGTCCTCCAGGTCGCTCCGCGCTCCGAGCATGCGGTAGACGAGCCTCGCGACGTCCGTCCTGTGGCGGTCGTACAGCTGCCTGAACGCGGCGGTCTCACCGGCGGCAGCCCTGGCGATGAGGCGCTCCTCGTCGGGCATGCGCGGCCTCGCCTCCCGGGTACCCGGATGGCTACTCACGAGATCCGCCAGGGGGGCGACGAAGGAGTGAGTCGCGACGGTGGTGCCCACGGTGCTGTCTGAATCAGGTGCACGACTACCGCGAGCATTCAATGCCAGCCGGCCTCCTACCGTGTCCGGTTCACCAGATCGTGGAGATCGACGGCAAAAAGGATCACCACCGCGGCCATCGCCAGGATGAGCATGCCGCCGAGGGTGCCCCTCGCTGCGACAGTGGCCCAGTTTTCGGCAGTCCTAGAAGAGGACGCGCAGGTCGACCTGTTCCTGCTTCTTCTGCTCGAGCAGGTGGTTGACCGCCTTGAGGATACGGTTCTTGGTCGGGCCGCTGATGGTGCCCCCGCTGAGGGCGGCCTGCATGGCGCGGTCGGTGACCGGGCGGCCGCTGTGAGCCTTGCGGGTCTCCTTGGGAGCGCCCTCGCCCCCCTCGCCCGCCTTCGCCCGGCGCTTGTTCAGGCGGATGGCGCGGTCTTCCGGAAGGAGGCGCTCGAGCTTCTGGGACGCGGCCATGATGCGGCGCACGTCGAGCTTCTTCGATGCGATGAACTGGGCGAACTTGGACTCTTTGGGGGCCATGGGGGCGCGCAACCTAGCCTGCGTTGAGGGTCGAATCAACGTTGAGGGCCAGAGAAAGCGACCCCAGGGTCCACGTCATGGACGCAGACAAGTCGGGGCTGGAGGGGGTCGTCGTGGCCGAGACACGGCTGAGCGACGTGGATGGTGAGCGTGGGCGGCTGGTCATTGCCGGCCACGACGTGGAGGCGATCGCGGGGGTCTGGAGCTTCGAACAGGTGTGCGCGGCGCTGTGGGGGGTGGGTGTGGATGAGGTCCGCAGAGGCCTCGGTGAAGGCCGCACGCGCGCGTTCGAGGTGCTGCCCCGGCTGGGAGACGCGCTGACCCGGACCTCCGGGATGGATGCCCTCCGTGCCAGCCTGGCGCACGTCACCGATACGGGAGAACCGACGGTAGATGCGACCCGCCTGGTCGGGGCCACGGCGGTGTTCGCGGCAGCATGGCTGCGCGCCCGAGCAGGGGAAGCCCCGCTGCCGCCCAGGCCGGAGCATGGTCATGCCGAGGACTTCCTGTGGATGGCGACGGGCGCGAAACCGGACCCTGCCACCGTGAAGGCCTTCGATGCCTACCTCGTCACGGTCTCCGACCACGGGATGAACGCCTCGACGTTCGCCGCACGCGTCGTCGCCTCCACCGGGTCGGACATGGTCTCGGCCGTGGTGGCCGGGGTCGGCGCCCTCAAGGGGCCGCTCCACGGAGGGGCGCCGGGGCCCGTGCTCGACATGCTGGATGCCGTGGGCGCGCCCGGGCATGCCCATGGCTGGATCGAGGGTGAGCTCGCCGCCGGACGCCGCATCATGGGCATGGGCCACCGTGTCTACCGGGTGCGCGATCCGCGCGCTGCCGTGTTCGAGCGGCAGATCGAGCGGCTGGCCGAGGTCCGCGCCTCCGGTGCGGGAAGCCGTCTGGCCCTGGCCCGGGCCGTGGAGCGCGCGGCGGAGGACGCGCTCCGCGCGCTTCACCCCGAGCGCCCGCTGCGCGCCAACGTCGAGTTCTTCACGGCCGTCCTGCTGGAGGGCGTTGGCCTGCCCCGCGAGGCCTTCTCGCCCGCCTTCGCGATGGGTCGGGTCGCGGGGTGGTGCGCGCACGTGATGGAGCAGCGCGCACGGGGGCGCCTCATCCGGCCGGCCTCTCGCTACGTGGGACCGGCCCCCGCATGACCTCGGACGCGCTCCAGGCGGGCCGCGCGTCGATGCCGAGGCGCCTGAAGCGAGGGACGTAGTCGCGCTCGAACGTCAGCGCGAGGATCGCGTCGTAGCGTGCCGGCGGCATGAGGCCCCAGCGCGCCTCCCCTGGCGGGAGCCTCGCCTGGCGCGCTGCGCCGGGTGGACCGTACAAGAAGCGGAGCCGGTGGAACCAGGCCGGGAGCTCGCGGTCCACGAGCTCGCGTACGCGGGCGCCGTTGCCGCGGGAGTCCAGCAGCCAGCCGAGGAGCACCCATCCGAAGTCGCGGTGGCGCACCTCGTCGCGCAGGATGCGGTCGAGCACACGGCGAGCCACGGGCACCTCGCAGACCTGCCGGAGCTCCTTGAAGAGGCGAACCGCGACGGTCTCGCCGAGGCAGAACACCTCCACGCAGACCCGCGTCACGTCGTCCTCGAGCGGGCCACCCGGGGTACGCGCGAGCTCCAGCGTCTCGCGGGCCAGCAAGGGGCCCCCCTCGCCGCCGGCGGCGACGAAGGCGCGGTGGCTCGTGGCCGAGTGGGCGAGCTCGTCGCGGACGATGCGCAGCCCCGCGCGCACGAGATCCGGCGAGGCGCCGATCTGGATGAGCCAGAGCGTGAGGTGCTGCGTGATGGCGGCCGAGCGGTACTCCGCCTCCACGCGCCGTAGCCACTCGACCCGCACGCCCTCGGGGGGCCGTTTCATGGGCGCGAGCCTAGCGCAGCGGAGGAGACCCGGAAGGAAGCCCCGCTCCGGGGCGCCGGGTCGACGACCCAAACCTGGGGATGACGAGGGGTCGGGGTTGTGCCATTCCATGCTCCGAACGACACCGGAGATCCAAGCCATGCCGCAGACCTTGCCCCCCATCTACGTCGTCTCCGCCGCGCGCACGCCCATCGGCGCCTTCCTCGGCGCGCTCTCGTCGCAGCGGGCTCCCGAGCTCGGCGCCGTCGCCATCAAGGGTGCGCTGGCCCGGGCGAAGCTCGCGCCGGATGCCGTGCAGGAGGTGTTCATGGGCAACGTGCTGTCGGCGGGCATCGGCCAGGCCCCGGCGCGCCAGGCCGCCATCTTCGCGGGCATCCCCAACACCGTCCCGGCGACCACCGTGAGCAAGGTGTGCGGCTCCGGCATGCAGGCCTTCATCTTCGGCGCGAAGACCATCGCCGTCGGGGACGCCGACCTGGTGATGGTGGGCGGCATGGAGTCGATGTCGAACGTGCCCTACTACCTGGAGAAGGCGCGCTCCGGGTACCGCATGGGCGACGGCAAGATCGTGGACGGGATGATCTTCGACGGCCTGTGGGACCCGTACTCCAACGTCCACATGGGCACCTGCGGCGACAAGTGCGCCGCCGAGTACAAGTTCACGCGCGAGCAGCAGGACGAGTTCTCCAAGGAGAGCTTCCGCCGCGCGCTGGCCGCGCAGAAGGAAGGCATGTTCGACGCCGAGATCGAGGCGGTGACCATCCCCCAGAAGAAGGGCGACCCGCTGACGGTCAAGATGGACGAGGGGCCGGGCAAGGGAGACCCGAGCAAGTTCGCCAGCCTGAAGCCGGCGTTCTCCAAGGACGGGACCATCACCGCGGCCAACGCGTCGTCCATCAACGACGGCGCGAGCGCGCTGGTGCTCGCCAGCGAGAAGGCGGTCAAGGAGCACAAGCTCGAGCCGCTCGGGCGCATCGTGGGCTACGGCGGGGCGGCGCAGGCGCCGGAGTGGTTCACCACCGCGCCGGCCAAGGCCATCGACGAGACCGTCGCCAGGCTGGGGCTGAAGAAGGACCAGATCGATCTCTACGAGATCAACGAGGCCTTCGCGGTGGTGACCATGGCCTGCAACAAGCTCTGCGGCCTCGACCCGCAGAAGGTCAACGTGCGCGGTGGAGCGGTCGCGCTCGGGCATCCCATCGGCGCCACGGGCGCGCGCATGCTGACCACGCTCCTTTACGCCATGAAGGATCGCTCGGCGAAGCGGGGGCTCGCGAGCCTCTGCATCGGCGGAGGCGAGGCGCTCGCCGTCGTGGTCGAGCGCTAGGCGTGACCGTCCGTCCGCGCGAGCTGTCTCGCTCCGTCGCGTCGTTCGCGGCGCGGACGCCCACGTTGCCACCGGCGACCCACACCAACAGCTACGCGCTCGGCGGGCGCGACGTTCTCCTGGTCGAGCCCGCCACGCCCTACGAGGACGAGCAGCGCGCGTGGCTGGACTGGGCGCGCGCGCTCCCGTCGTCCGGCCGCGTCCCGCTGGCGATCGTCGTCACCCACCACCACGTCGATCACGTGGGGGGCCTCGACGTGCTCTCCCGCGAGCTCGGGCTGCCGCTGTGGGCCCACGCGGAGACGGCCTCGCGCATCGATCTGCCCGTGGCGCGTCGGCTGGCCGACGGAGACGTGATCGAGCTGGCGGGTCCCGTCCCCGGGCGATGGCGGGTGCTCCACACACCAGGACATGCGCCAGGCCACGTGTGCCTCTACGACGACGAGGAGCGCGCGCTGGTGGTCGGCGACATGGTGGCGAGCGTGGGCACCATCCTCATCGCGCCGGGTGACGGGGACATGAAGGTCTACCTGGAGCAGCTCGCGCGGCTGGCCGCCCTCGACGCGCGGACGGCCCTGCCGGCACACGGCGACCCGATCGACGCCCCGACGGATCTCTTCCGCCACTACGTCGCGCACCGGCTCGCGCGCGAGGGCAAGGTGCTCGCGGCGGTCGCGCAGCGGGGCGCGCGCGGGGGCTCGCTCGACGAGCTGCTCCCCGACGCGTACGCCGACGTGCCGGTGACGACCTGGCCCATCGCCCTGCTAAGCCTGCAGAGCCACCTCGAGAAGCTGGCGACCGAGGGGCGCGTGCGGGCCGACGCTCGCACGGGCGACCGGCCGCGCTACATTGCGAGTCCATGAGCGAGACCGGCGGCTGGGAGCCTGCCTTCCTGGCGGTGAGCGCGCTGCTGGGAGAGCCGGTCGACGTGGCGTCGGCGGCGCTGGACGAGGCCGCGGCCAGGGCGGCGCTCGCCGGCCCGTTCGGCTCTCCGTCGCGCTCGGTGCGGGCGGCGGCCGTCGCGCGCGTCGTGGCCGCGCTCGTGGCCGAGCTCGACGGGGCCACGCTGGCATGACCGCCGACAGGCTCGGCCTTCCCCGCGCCCGCGTGGTGCGCCAGAGCGAGGCGACGCAGGGCGTGCCGCTGCTGTCCCCGGGCGCGAGCACGGCGCAGAGGCGTCGCATCGCCCGCGAGGAGCTGGACGCGCGCCTCACCGCCGAGCGGTTGCTCGCGGAGGCGAACGCCCGTGTGGAGCAGCTGCTGCGCGACGCGCGCGAAGAGGCCGCGAGTCTCACGGAGACGGTGCGCCGGGAGGCGGCGGCCGAGGCGGAGGCCACCCTCGCTGCCCGGTGGATGGCGCTGCGCCAGGCCGAGGGGCGGCGGGCCGAGGACGTCGAGCGCGTGATCGTGCTGGCGGTCGCGCTGGCCGAGCGCCTGGTCGGCGAGGCGCTCGCGCTCGACCCGGCGCGCATCGCCACGCTCGCCCGCGGGGTGCTGGTCGAGGCGCGCGGCGCCCGGCGCGCGCTCGTCGTCGCTCACCCTCTCGACGCCGAGGTGCTACGCCATCAGCTCTCGACTGCTGGCCTCGACCTGGAATCCGTGGTGGTCGAGACCGACGAAGGCCTTGCGCGTGGTGCGCTCAGGCTCCACACCGACGTGGGAATCATCGATGCCCAGCTCGCCTCCCGACTCGACCGACTCGCCCACACCCTCCGCGACGCCCTCCGCTGAGGGTGCCGCGACGCGGGCCCGCGAGGCCCTGTCGAGGCCCCTCGCCTGGCGGTCGAACGCGTGGCTCTTCGTCGCCACCGTGGCGAGCTGCTTCGGCACCTGGGTCTTCTTCGAGGGACCCTCGCGCGCGGCTGCGGTCCACGGGCTCCAGTACACCGCGTCACTGCTCGGCATCCTGCTCGCGCACGAGTTCGGGCACTACATCGCGGCGCGCATCCACGGCGTCGACGCCTCGCTCCCGTTCTTCATCCCCCTGCCCATCCTCTCGCCGTTCGGCACCATGGGCGCCGTCATCCGGATGCGCTCGGTCATCCCGACGCGCAGGGCGCTGCTCGACATCGGCGCCTCGGGTCCGCTCGCGGGGCTGGCGCTCGCGTTGCCGCTCTACGCCTGGGGCGTGGCGCACTCGGAGGTGCGGCCACTCGACGGGAGCGAGGGCGGCGGGATCGAGCTGGGGAGCTCGCTGCTCCTGCGCCTGCTGGACCACCTCTGCGCGCCTCCGGTTCCCGAGGGCATGGACGTGTTCCTCTCGCCCGTCGCCTATGCCGGCTGGGCGGGGATGTTCGTCACCATGATCAACCTGCTCCCGGCCAGCCAGCTGGACGCAGGGCACGTGGCCTACTCGCTCTTCGGGCGCCGGCAGAACCAGATCGCGCAGTGGGTCCACCGCTCGATGCTCGCGTTCTTCTTCGTGAGCGTGGCGAGCTTCGTCGCCCGCGACGTCCGCGCCGGCTTCGGCCTCTATCACCTGGGTCGCCACATCTACAACTCGCAGTTCTGGCTGCTCTGGTTCGAGGTGCTCGCCGTCCTCGGCACGCTCTCGAACCGCGAGGGGCAGGACCGCATCGGCATCCGCCCGCGCGTCGTGGCGACCGCCGGGCTCGGGCTCCTGGTCGGCCTGTTCCACGACCGACCGTCGCCGGTGCTGTGGGTGGCCTGGTTCACCGGGCTGGGGCTGCTGCTGGCGATGGAGGTGCGCTGGGGCGTGCTGCGCTCCACGAGCACGCTGCTCGATCACCCGCCGACAGGCGCCCAGCCGCTGGGGCTCGGTCGGACGGTGATCGCGGTGGTGACCCTCCTGCTCTTCGTGCTGCTCTTCATGCCGTCGCCGTTCGCGATCTAGCGGGCGAGCTCGCCCACGCCGCGAGCACGTGCTCGACGATGGCGTCGACGCCGACGCCACGCGTGCACTGGGCGAAGATCGTCGCGCCTTTTCCGCGCATCCGGGCGGCGTCCCGCGCCATGACCTCGAGGTCCGCGCCCACGTGGGGGGCGAGGTCGGTCTTGTTGATCACGAGCAGATCGCTCTGGGTGATGCCCGGGCCTCCCTTGCGCGGCACCTTGTCGCCGCCCGCGACGTCGATGACGTAGATGGTGTAGTCGACGAGCTCGCGGCTGAACTGCGCGGCCAGGTTGTCGCCGCCGCTCTCCAGCAGGAGGAGCTCGGGCGCCTCGTCCTCCATCAGCTGCTCGAGCGCCACCAGGTTGTGGCTGATGTCCTCGCGGATGGCGGCGTGGGGGCAGCCGCCGGTCTCGACGGCGCGGATGCGACCGCGCGGCAGGGCGTCGTGGCGGAGGAGGAACTCGGCGTCCTCGCGGGTGAAGATGTCGTTGGTCACGACCCCGAGGCGCAGGCGGTCGCGCAGCGTCTGGCAGAGCGCGAGCAGCAGCGCGGTCTTGCCGCTCCCCACCGGACCGCCGACGCCGACGGTGAAGGCCCGCGCCCGGTAGTCTCGCGGCTGGGCGCCCGCGTGGTCGTGGTCCTGGTGATGATGCTCGCTCTCCGTCCTGTGTCCCATCCGCCTACCTCTCAGGATTGAAACAGCCGCGAGTAGAGCCGGTCGTGCTGGCTCGCGACGATGTCCAGCCGCGGTGAGGTCTGGGTCGCTGCTTCGCGCCCGAGCGCACCGCACTCCGCGAGGATCTGCTCGAGCAGCGCCCCCGTGGCGTGCTGGAGCGCCTGCGCCTCGTGAGCGCCCGTCAGCCCGAGGCGCACCGCCGCCGAGAGCACCCCGCGCAGGGTGACGTGCATCCACACGCCCAGCGTGTCCTCGTGCTTCACCCCGAGGTGCGCGGCGATGGCTCCGAAGAGCGGCGCGTGATGCCCGGGCAGGCGGCGCTCGCGCACGGCATCGTGGAGCCACGCCAGCTCGGCGCCGCCGAAGCTCCGCGCACAGGCGGACGCGAGCGCGCGCCCCTGCGTGCGGGAGGCGTGGTTGGTCACGGCCCCGGTGAGGAACGCGTCGCACGCCGCGTCGACCGACGGGAGGTCGCCCGGTTCGCGGTGCGCGTCGCCCACGAAGGGCAGCGAGCCGTACCCGGTCTGCCAGAGCGCCTCCTCGACGAACCCCTCGACGCCCCGCTCCAGCTCGCCAAGCTGCGCCGCTGCCTCCAGCCCCGCCGAGTGGGCGAAGGCGCCCGCGGGGAACGCCGAGTCGGCCAGCTGCAGCAGGAGCCAGTCCATCGGCTAGAAGAGCGAGTAGCGCTGGGCCAGCGGCAGGCGCACCGCCGGATCGCACCGCAGCAGCTGACCATCCGCGCGCACCTCGTAGGTCTCGGGATCGACCGTGATGTGCGGCAGCGCGTCGTTGAGGATCATGTCGCGCTTGCCGATGCCGCGGCACCGCTTCACGCCCGCCAGGCGCTTGGTCAGCCCGAGCGCCCCGAGGTCCCCCTCCCGCAGCGCGCGCCCGGACACGAAGGCGAGGCACGTCGCTCCCGTCGCGCGCCCGAAGGCGCCGAACATCGGCCGCATGTACGAGGGCTGCGGCGTGGGAATGGATGCGTTGGGGTCCCCCATCTGCGCCCAGGCGATGAGGCCTCCCTTGAGCACCAGCTCGGGGCGCGCCCCGAACATCGCCGGGCGCCAGAGCACCAGGTCGGCCAGCTTGCCGACCTCGATCGAGCCGATCTCGTGCGCCATCCCGTGGGCGATGGCCGGGTTCACGGTGTACTTGGCGACGTAGCGGCGGACGCGCAGGTTGTCGCTCTCGCCACGCTCCCCGGGCAGGCGCCCCCGCTGCTCCTTCATCTTGTGCGCGGTCTGCCACGTCCGCGTGATGACCTCGCCCACGCGGCCCATGGCCTGACTGTCGCTGGAGATGATGGAGATGGCGCCCAGGTCGTGGAGGATGTCCTCGGCGGCGATGGTCTCGCCGCGGATGCGGCTCTCCGCGAAGGCGACGTCCTCTGGGATGTTCTTGTCGAGGTGGTGACACACCATGAGCATGTCGAGGTGCTCGTCGAGCGTGTTCACCGTGAACGGGCGCGTGGGGTTGGTGCTGCTGGGGATGACGTTGGGCTCGCCGCACACGCGGATGATGTCGGGCGCGTGGCCGCCGCCGGCGCCCTCGGAGTGGTACGTGTGGATGGTGCGCCCCCGGAACGCCGCGATGGAGTCGTCGACGTAACCGGACTCGTTGAGCGTGTCCGTGTGGATGGTGACCTGGACGTCCTCCTGCTCGGCGACCGCCAGGCAGCAGTCGATGGCGGCGGGCGTGGTCCCCCAGTCCTCGTGGAGCTTGAGCCCCAGCGCCCCGGCGCGGAGCTGCTCGACCAGCCCCTCGGGCCGCGAGGTGTTCCCCTTGCCCGTGAGGCCGATGTTGAGCGGCAGGGCGTCCGTCGCCTGGAGCATGCGCCCGATGTTCCACGCGCCGGGCGTGCAGGTCGTCGCGTTGGTCCCCGTGGCGGGCCCGGTGCCGCCGCCGACGAACGTGGTCACGCCGGAGGCGATGGCCTCGAAGGCCTGCTGCGGCGAGATGTAGTGGATGTGCGTGTCGATGCCTCCCGCCGTCACCACCAGTCCCTCGGCCGCGATGGCCTCGGTGCCGACGCCGACCACCATCCCGGGCGTCACCCCCACCATCACCGCCGGGTTGCCTGCCTTCCCGATGCCGGTGATGCGGCCGTGCTTGACGCCGATGTCGGCCTTGTAGATGCCGCCGGCGTCGATGACGAGCGCGTTGGTGATGACCAGATCGAGGGCGTCGTCGTCGCGCACCCCCGCGGCCTGCCCCTGGCGGTCGCGCAGCACCTTGCCGCCGCCGAACTTGCACTCGTCGCCATAGGTCGTGAAGTCCCGCTCCACCTCGACGACCAGCCCCGTGTCTCCCAGCCGCACGCGGTCGCCGGTGGTGGGGCCGAACATGTCGGCGTAGCTCGCGCGAGGAAGGCGAGCGCTCAAGGTGTACTCCCGGGTGGGTCGTCGACCCGGCGCCCCGCAGCGGGGCTTCCTCCCGGGTCTCCTCCACTCGTGACCAGCGTCACGGTCTTCGACTCGCCCGGCTCGAAGCGGACCGCCGTCCCGGCAGGGATGTCGAGCCGCATTCCGGCCACGGCGGCGCGGTCGAAGTCGAGGGCACGGTTGGTCTCGGCGAAGGGGTAGTGGCTACCGACCTGGATGGGGCGGTCGCCGCGGTTGGTCACGCCGAGCGTGCGCCGCGCGCGGCCCACGTTGAGCTCCACGTCCCCGCTCGCCACCAGCGTCTCTCCCGGGACCACCTCGCGCGCCGGCAACGTGAAAGCACCCGCGTCCGGCACGGGGAGGAAGCTCCCGTGGAGCGCGAGGGCCAGATCGCCCTGATCGAGCGCGATGGGGTGGTGCACGGTGACGAGCTTCGTCCCGTCGGCGAAGGTCCCCTCCACCTGCACCTCGTGCAGCATCTCCGGCACACCGTCCATCACCTGCGCGCGCCCGAGGACGCGCCGCCCGAGGTCCATCAACTCCGCCACGCTCCGTCCGTCGCGGATCAGCTCGAGCAGCTGGGTGGCCAGGAGCGCGACCGCCTCCGGGTAGCTGAGACGGAGGCCCCGCGCGAGGCGCTTCTGGGCGAGGGCCCCGGCGCCGTGCAGGACGAGCTTGTCGATCTCGCGGGGCGTGAGGTGCATGACCGATGACGCGCCACGTTACCACCGTCGGGCGAACGGGTCGTCACCGAGCACCGCCGCGATGGGCTCCACCAGACTGCGCACGGCCGCCCCCACCTCCTCCACCGACGAACCCGCCACGCGGGCCAGCGCGACGTCGGGAAGAGGGGTCGCGACGGACGCGAGGCGCGAGGCGGACCGGGACGCGGGCGACGCCGCCGCGGCGATCATCCGCTCGCGGACCTCGTGCGCGCGCGCGCCGACGGCGATGACCGTGGCCAGCGCCTCGAGCCGCCCCATGCGCGCCGCGATCGCCCCGTGACGCGGGTCGAGCAGGGTCGCGTCGTGGATCGCGCACCGGCCGGCTCGCGACACGCGGATGCGCGACGCGTAGCGCGCGAAGGCCCAGCGCTCGCCCCGCGCAGCTCGCCCGCAGGTCAGGGCGTCGACCAGCACGAGCGTCGCGTCGCCGTCCTCCAGCTCGACGTCGAGGGTCTGCGCGTAGCGCGCCCCTGCGAAGCAGGAGACCGGGTCGGGCAGCACGGCGAGCAGCGCCCCCGTCCCCACGCGCGCGCACAGGTTCTGCGCGGTGCCGCGCGGCGATCGGTACACCTTGGTGGAGCTCTGGGTGCCCAGCAGGGCGCACGCCCCGCGGTCGACCTCGACCGACAGCGCCACCTCGTCGCCGTCGACCAGCCCGCCGCCGAGCGTCGCGACGTAGGCCCACGCGCCCCGGCCGTGGTTGCTTGGCAGGAGCAGCTTCAGCGGACTGCGCGCCCTCGCCGTGTGCAGCACCGTGCGCTCGCCGGCGCACACGAAGCGGAGCGCCCCGGCGCCCGGCGCGGTCAGATGCGGACCTCGTAGTCCTCGATGACGGGGTTCGCGAGCATCTCGTCGGCCATCTTCTGCAGGCGCTGCTTCAGGTCGGGCGCGCGGGCGTGGGCCTCGTCGATCTCGATCTCGATCACCTTGCCGACGCGGACGTCCTTCACGCCGTCGAAGCCCAGCTTGCCCAGGGCGCGCCGCACGGCGTCCCCCTGCACGTCGAGCACCTCGGTCTTCAGCCGGACCAGCACCGTCGCCTTCATCGCGCGCCTCCGAGTCCCAGGTTCCTGGCCATGCGCGGCAGCGGGGCCTCGCGGTCCGGCTCGAACTTCGCGCCCGTGATCTGCTCGTAGGCGGCGATGTACCGCTGCGCCGCCTCCACGCGCACGTCGTCGGGCATGGCCGGCGGCACGCCTTCGCCCTTGTAGCCCTGGGTGATGAACCAGCGGCGGACGAAGTCCTTGTCGAGCGGATCGGGGTCCTGGCCGGCGCGGAAGCGCTCGTCGTAGGTGCTGGCCTGCCAGAAGCGCGACGAGTCCGGCGTGTGGATCTCGTCGATCACCACCAGCTCGCCGCTCTTCGTGCGCCCGAACTCGTACTTGGTGTCGACCAGGATGAGGCCGCGCTCGGCGCAGATGCGCTGGCCGGCCGCGAAGAGCCGCATCGCGATGGCCGCCGCCTCGTCGAAGTCCTTCGCCGTGACCTTGCCCGTCGCCAGGATCTCCTCGCGCGAACCGGAGACGTCGTGCTCGCCCTTGGGGGCCTTGGTGGTCGGGGTGAGGATGGGGTGGGGCAAGGCCTGGTGCTTCTTCAGCCCGTCGGGGAGCGTGTGGCCGCAGAAGACGCGGACGCCGCGCTCGTAGTGCGTCCACAGGCTGGTCGAGGTCGTCCCGGTCGCGTAGGCGCGCACCACCATCTCCACCAGGACCGGCGCGCACTCCACGCACTCGATGACGTTGGGATCGGGCACGCGCAGCAGGTGGTTGGGCGCGACGTCTCGCGTGCGCTGGAACCACCAGGCCGCCATGCCGTTGAGCACCTGGCCCTTGAAGGGGATGGTGCCGAGGACGCGGTCGAAGGCGCTGATGCGGTCGGTGACGACGATGAGCCGCCGCCCGTCCGGTGTGGAGTAGTTGTCCCTGACCTTGCCCTCGTACTTCGTCCCCAGGGGGGTGAAGTCGGTGTGATCGAGGCAGATCGGGAGGGCGGCGCGGAGGATTGCCGGGTCGACCATGGTGAGGCTGGCTACTAGCTCACCGGCGGCGAAAAGCCCATCCAGCCCGGTGCTCGCCGTGACGGCGCTGCTCGGTTCAGCGCGGCTTGTAGACGACCCCCTCCAGCGCCGCGTCGTCGTACGCGTCCGCGTTGGTGAAGTGCCCGTCGAAGGCCCCCACCTTGTTCACCCGGCGACCTCCCTCGAACACGAGATGCAGGGCGTGCTCCTGCTCCCAGTCGCAGTTGCACACGACCGAGACGTAGACCTTCCCATCCTTGTTGCGCCGCCCGACCCTGGCCTCGAAGCCCGCCTCCACGTGCTTCCAGACGTCCGGGGCGCTCGCGATCTCCACGTGGTCGGGGTCGTCCGGCTCCGTGTAGTCCTTGCAGTCGAGGTAGTAGCGGAAGACGTGCGGCTCGGCCTCGACCAGGACGGAGGGCGTCATGGCCCGGAAGGCCTCGATGGCGCGGTCGACGTCCTCCGCGGGGGCCACCTCGACGAGGAGCTCGCAGCGACGGAGCGCGTCGACGAGCGCCGGGAGGGACCTGGGCGTGCTCTTCGCGGGGGTCTTCTTCGCGGGCTTCTTCGCAGGGGACTTCCTTGTCGCCTTCTTCGCGGGCGCCTTCTTCGCGGCGGCGGCCCTGCGCGACGACGGCTTCGACCGGGCGGGTTTCCTGGCGGGCTTCTTCTTCGAGGTGGCCATGGGCCGTCAGTCTCGCGCTCTCCCGTCGGCCGGCGCAAGGCGGGTACCCGAGCTTGCGGGTGAGCCGTCGGCTACGATGTCGGCGAGAAGACCACGAGCACGGGTGGCGAAATGGCATACGCAGCGGATTTAGGTTCCGCCGCCGCAAGGCATGAGGGTTCAAGTCCCTTCCCGTGCACCCCTCGCCGGAGCCCGCGACGCTACGGGACGCAGTAGCCCGGCACGGCCTGGTTCGGGTCGATGCACTGCAGTCCGCTGCAGCACGCGCCGCTCGTCTCGCACCCCTGGCCCCACGCGCCGCAGGTGCCGCCGTCGGCGCCGACGTCGTGACCTGCGTCGGGGCACATCTGGATGCCCGGTTCGGTGGGAACGGGCGCGTATCCGCCGTAGAAGTTGCTGCCCAGCAGCAGCAGCACGCCGTTGCAGGCGCAGAGAGGCGTCAGCGCGCCGTCGAATGGCCCCTGGGAGGAGGGCTCGGGGACGCAGACGCCCGGCGCGGAGCAGCCCCCCACGAGGTAACCGCAGTCGAAGCCCGAGGGACAGTCGCTCTCGCGCTGGCACGCGGGGCCGAGACCGCCGTCGCCGGGCGCAACATTCGCATCCGGGTTGCCGGTCGCATCCGTGGACGATTCGACGGAGACGTCGGCATCGCCGTCTCCGGTGGAGACGCGAGCATCTCCGGCGGCGTCGGGTGTCGTACTTTGCTCCGTCTGCCCGGCGCAGCCGAGGGTGAAGAGCACGGAGAGGGCGAGCAGAAGGAAGCGCATGCCGTAGCCTTGCGCTCCACGAGCGCCGGCGCCTGTCACCCCGAGGGAGGACGGCGGAGCAACGCGCCGCGCTGGCGCCTCATCAGACTCCGCCGTACACCGGAGATCACCATGCCTACCCGTCCGCGCCTCGACGAGAAGTCCATCGCCCCCGCCGTCGCCACCAAGATGGAGGCGTTCCACGCCGACATCGTGCGCGAGGTCGCCGAGAAGGTGCGCACCCAGCCCGTCGTGGTGGTCGGGATGGCGCAGAACCCCCACGTCCGCAACGTGCGCCAGGCGCTCGATGGGGCGGGCATCACGTACACGTACCTCGAGTACGGGAGCTACTTCTCGAAGTGGAAGGAGCGCCTCGCCATCAAGCTGTGGAGCGGCTGGCCGACCTTCCCCCAGGTGTTCGTGAACGGCACGCTCATCGGGGGCGAGGACCTCACGAAGGCGGCCATCGCCGACGGAACGCTGAAGTCCTCCCCGGGATCGACCGCCGCCTCGCCGGCGTGAGAAGCGCGCGTCGGGGAAGGCCGGTTCGTCCGTCATCCTCTGCAGGGCGTTCTTTGCGTGGAGAACGCCGCCGGCGAGCTTCGCCGGAACGTCCAGCGAGAAGGGTGCGCGATGAATCGACGCGTCGGCGGCGCCCGCGACGATGCCTTCCCCGTTCTTCGTCGATGCATCCCGTTCGAGAAACATCAGTGGTTCCGGGGCGAAGGAAGCTGCGCCGCTCTCCGGAAGTCGTGAAAAGACAGCCGAGAATCGTGAGCAAACGATTTTCAATCGTCAGCGAGCGATTCTCGATGGTTCGCGAGACATTTCGGACCGTTCGTCGCTCTTCTCGAAGCGTGAAAGATCGGCGAGGAATCGCGGGCTGCGCACGAAGAATCGTTCGCGAGACATTGTCGCTCGTTCGCCGCTCGTGAAGGACTGCAAATTGTTCTTTCTGGATCCAGAAAGAGCAGCCAGGGATTCATCGCGAGCGAATCTGGAACGTTCGCCGTACTCGATCGAACCCTCACGAGCGGCGATGAATCCGGAAAGTGCAGCCGACGATCCAGAAGGAGCAGCCGGGACTTTGCGAGGTCTCCTGGTCGAGCCAGATTTGCTCGCGATGGAACGTGAGCGATCGGCTGACGGTTCACAGCTGTCTTTTTTCGAGCCTTCGCGAGCGGCTGACGATTCGCAGCTGTCTCTTTTCCATCCTCCGCGAGCGGCGCGCGATCCAGCGCCGGCGGCCGGCGAAGGCTCGCAGGCGACGGACGAGTCTCCGCCCGCGACGGCGTCGTCGCCCGAGGAGCTCGCGACGTTCATGGTAGCGTGCGGCTCATGATCGGCCGCCTCACCGGCAAGGTCGTGGCGCAGGAGCCTGACGGCGTCGTCGTCGACGTGGGCGGGGTGGGCTACGAGGTCGCGGTGCCCGTGGGGACGCTCGGGCGGGCGCGCCTCGACGAGGCGGGCCGGGTCACGCTCTGGGTCTACACGCACGTCCGCGAGGACGCGCTGTCGCTCTACGGCTTCTCGGACGAGACGGAGCGCGCCGCCTTCCGCGCGCTGCTCGGCGTGTCCAACGTGGGGCCGAAGATCGCCATCGCCGTCCTCAGCGCGCTCCCGGCGGGCGAGCTGGCGCGCGTCATCGCCCGGCAGGACCTGACCGCCTTCAAGGGTGTGACCGGCGTCGGCAAGAAGATCGCCGAGCGCCTGCTGCTCGAGCTGCGCGACAAGCTCCCGCAGGTCGTCGCCGGCACGCCGGGGGCTCCCGCGCCCGTCGCTTCGACCCGCCGCGGGACCGAGGGCGAGGAGCGCCTGCGGAGCGCGCTCACCGGGCTGGGGTTCAAGCCGGCAGAGGCCGAGCGGGCCATCGGCAGCCTGGGCCCGCGCGCCGACACCGAGCCGGTGGAGCAGCTGCTGAGAGAGGCCCTCGCGCTGCTCTCACGCTGAGCGTCACCTTGCGCTAAGGTGGCGCGCTCCCATGCAGAACGTCATTGCGTACGTCGACGCGAACCGCCGCCGGTTCGTGGACGACCTCATCGAGTGGGTACGCATCCCCTCCATCTCCAGCGATCCGAAGCACGCGCCCGACGTGGCGAAGAACGCCGAGCACCTCGCCGCCAGCCTGCGCGCCCTCGGCGCCGGTCGGGTCGAGATCTGGCCCACGGTGGGGCACCCCGCCGTGTTCGCCGAGTGGATGCACGCCCCGGGGAAGCCGACGCTGCTCGTCTACGGCCACCACGACGTGCAGCCGGTGGATCCGCTCAACGAGTGGATCACCCCGCCCTTCGAGCCGAGCCTGCGCGACGGTCGACTCTGGGGCCGCGGCGTGGTCGACGACAAGGGGCAGGTGTACGTCCACACCAAGGCCATCGAGGCCTTCGTCCGGACGGTGGGCAAGCTGCCCATCAACCTTCGCATGATCGTGGAGGGGGAAGAGGAGGTCGGGAGCCTGAACCTCGACCTGCTGATGCGCGATCACGCCAGCGACCTCGCCTCGGACTTCGTGTGCGTGAGCGACACGGCCATGTTCGGCCGCGGCATCCCCTCGCTGTGCGTCGGCCTGCGGGGCCTGGCGTACGTCGAGGTGTTCGTGGACGGCCCGGCGCTCGACCTGCACTCGGGCTCCTTCGGCGGCGGCGTGGCCAACCCGGTGAACGCCCTGGCGCGGATGCTGGCGACCCTGCACGACGCCGACGGCAGGGTCACGGTGGAGGGCTTCTACGACCAGGTCCTCCCGCTGAAGGACCACGAGCGCAAGGAGATCCAGAGCCTGCCCTTCGACGAGAAGGAGTGGCTGCGCGCGACGGGCGCCCCCGCGATCTTCGGCGAGAAGGGGTACACGACGCTGGAGCGCATCTGGGCGCGGCCGACGCTCGACGTCTGCGGCATCTCGGGCGGGTTCCAGGGCGAGGGGGCGAAGACCATCATCCCGGCGCGCGCGAGCGCCAAGGTGAGCTGCCGCCTGGTGCCGGATCAGGAGCCCGACGACATCGCGCGCAAGCTGACGGCGCACTTCGCGCGCGTCGCGCCCCCTGGCGTGAGGATCCGCGTCGAGAACCTGCACGGCGGGAGGCCCTACCTGGCCCCGACCGATCACCCGGTGTTCGAGGTGGCGAAGCGGGCGTTCTCCAAGGCGTTCGGCAAGCCCACGGTCTTCATCCGGGAGGGCGGGAGCATCCCCTTCGTGCGCACCATCGCCGACGCCACCGGCAAGCCGTGCCTGCTCATGGGCTTCGGCCAGCCGGACGAGAACGCCCACGCGCCCAACGAGTGGCTCGACCTGGAGAACTACCACCTGGGCATCAAGAGCGCGGCCTACCTCTATGACGAGCTCGCCCGGATGACTTCCGGATGACTTGAGCGTGCCTGTCCAGCTGGCCCGCGAGGGCAATCCGCGGTAGCTCTGCGGCCGACATGGCCAAGAAGACGAAGTCCGGCAAGCGCGAGAAGCCTCGCGAGCGACGCGAGCGTCGGTTCGAGCCCGTGGCCGCTGCCAACCCCAGCATCGTGTACCTGGTGGGGGCCATCGGCGCGCTGGCGATGGGAGCAGGAGCGTGGGGTCAGTTCGGGGCGCTCGTCTACGACGGGGGTCCCGAGCCGCTGAAGTTCGCGCCGTACATCCTCGCCGCGGGCGCGCTGCTCGTGGGCGCAGCCATCTGGATCGGTACGAGCGGCGAGCCCGCCCTCCGCGTGGGCGACGCGGGCCTCGCCGTGGAGAAGGGCGGACTGCGGCGGATGCCGTGGTACGGGATCGAGCGCATCAAGTGGCGCGACGAGGTGGTGCGGGTGACGGGCAAGGACGAGCTGGGCGTGGCGATGTCGCTGAACGCCTCGCTCAAGAGCCACCCGCAGGCCGCGACGTGGATCGTGCGCGAGGCGCGCGAGCGCGTCCCGACGGTGGTCGACGTCCCGGAGGACGCGACGCTGCCCGAGCCGCGGGCGACGGGAGGCACGCTGCTGCCGCTCGAGCCGCCGCAGGTGGTGGGCAAGCACTGCGCCTCCAGCGGGAAGGTGATCGCCTACGAGCCCGACGCGCGCATCTGCCCGCGGTGCGAGCGCGTCTACCACAAGGCCAGCGTCCCTCCGCAGTGCGAGTGCGGCGCGTCGCTGGCCGAGCTGCAGGCCGTGGTGAAGACGGCCTGACGCGAGGAGGCGAGCATGACGACGTCGATTCGCACGGTGTGCGTCCTGGGCACCGGGACGATGGGGCAGGGGATCGCGCAGGTCACCGCGTCCGCCGGCCTGGCCACGCGCCTCTACGACGCCGACCCCGGACGCGCGGACCGCGCCGTCGCGGCGGTCGCGGTGCAGCTCGAGAAGCTGGTCAGCAAGGGGAAGATGACCGAGCCGGCGCGGGACGCGACGCTCGCCGCCCTGCGCGTCGCGAGCAACGTGCCCGACGCGTGCGAGGGGGTGGACCTGGTGATCGAGGCCGTGCCCGAGAACATGGACCTCAAGGTGAAGCTGCTCGAGCAGGTGGTGGCGGCCGCCCCGCCCCGCGCGCTCATCGGGTCGAACACCTCGTCGCTGTCGCTCACCGAGCTGGGCGCGCGCATCAAGGCGGGCGAGCGCACGGTGGGTCTGCACTTCTTCAACCCGCCGCCGGTCATGGAGCTGCTCGAGGTGGTCCGCGGGCTCTCCACCAGCGTCGCCGCCGTGGAGGCCGCGCTCAGCTTCGCCAGCAGCATCGGCAAGACGCCCATCGTCGTGCGCGACGTGCCGGGCTTCGCGTCGAGCCGGCTGGGCGTCATCCTCGGGGCGGAGGCCATCCGCATGCTGGAGAGCGGCGTGGCCAGCGTGGCGGACATCGACCGGGCGATGGAGCTCGGCTACCGCCACCCCATGGGGCCGCTGAAGCTGACCGATCTCGTCGGCCTCGACGTGCGCCTGGCCATCCTCGACCACCTTCACCGTGAGGTCGGCGAGCAGTTCCGCGCCCCTCCGCTGCTCCGGCAGATGGTCCGCGCGGGCAAGCTCGGAAAGAAGACCGGCGAGGGGTTCTACGTGTGGAAGGACGGCGTGGCGCAGCCGCGCTCGTGAGCCCGCGCTAAGCTCGCGGGCATCATGCCCACCCTCCGCGACGCCTTCCTGGTCGACGCCGTCCGCACGCCCATCGCCCGCTACAAGGGCGGCCTCGCCGGAGTCCGCCCGGACGATCTGGCGGCGCACGTCATCACGGCCCTGCTCCAGCGCAACCCCGGGGTGGGCGAGCGGCTCGACCAGGTCGTGTTCGGCTCGACCAACCAGGCTGGCGAGGACAACCGCAACGTGGCGCGCATGGCGGCGCTGGTGGCCGGGCTCCCGTTCGAGGTGCCGGCGGTCACCGTGAACCGGCTGTGCGGCTCGGGCCTCGAGGCCGTGTGCGACGGCGTCCGGCGCATCTGGACGGGGGACGCGGACGCCGTCGTCGCGGGCGGCGTCGAGAGCATGACCCGCGCGCCCTTCGCCTTCGCCAAGACCGACGAGGCCTTCTCGCGGACGCCGCCCAGGGTGTTCGACACCACGCTCGGCTGGCGCTTCGAGAACCCGCGCCTGGCCGCGCGCTTCCCCCTCCTGTCGATGGGCGAGACCGCCGAGGAGGTGGCCACGGCCTGGAACATCGGGCGACAGGAGCAGGACGCGTTCGCCCTCGCTTCCCAGCAGAAGGCAGCGGCGGCGGTGGCCTCGGGCGCGTTCGACGCGGAGATCGTCCCGGTCCCCGTGCCGCAGAAGAAGGGAGAGGCGCTGCTGTTCGCCCGGGACGAGTCGCCGCGCGGGGACGTCACGCTGGAGGGCCTCGCCAGGCTCGCGCCGGCGTTCCGCAAGGGGGGGACCGTGACCGCAGGCAACAGCTCGCCGCTGAACGACGGGGCGTCGGGCGTGCTGGTGGTGAGCGAGGACGTGGTCAAGGCGCACGGGCTGAAGCCGCTCGCGCGCGTGGTCGCGCACGCGACGGCCGGCGTGGACCCGAACCGCATGGGCGAGGGGCCCATCCCCGCCGGGAAGAAGGCGCTCGCCAGGGCGGGCTGGACCGTGAAGGACCTGGAGCTGGTCGAGCTGAACGAGGCGTTCGCCGCGCAGTCCATCGCGTGCATCCGGGGGCTCGAGCTCGACCCGGCGAAGGTCAACGTGCGGGGCGGCGCCATCGCGCTGGGACACCCCATCGGGTCGAGCGGCGCCCGCATCCTGGGGACGCTGCTCTGGGCCATGAAGGCGACCGGCGCCCGGAGGGGGATGGCGGCGCTCTGCATCGGGGTGGGCCAGGGGATCGCCATGCTGGTCGAGCGCTGATGCGCTACACCACGCCTCCCGATGTCTGCACCCGCTGAACACCCGTACGCGTCGTTCGTTCACCTGGTGCAGAAGCCCGCCCGCTACCTGGGCGGAGAGCACGGCGCGCGGACGAAGGACTGGGACGGCGTCGAGGCGCGCATCTGCCTCGCCTTCCCCGACGTCTACGACATCGGGATGAGCCACCTCGGCTTCAAGATCCTCTACAAGCTGCTGAACGACGACCCTCGCACCCTGGCCGAGCGCGCCTACGCGCCCTGGGTCGACATGGAGGCGCAGCTGCGGTCGCGCAACCTCCCGCTGGTGACGTGCGAGAGCGCGCGGCCGCTGTCGGACTTCGACGTGGTCGGCTTCTCGCTGCAGTTCGAGCTGACGTACACCAACGTGCTGCTGATGCTCGACCTCGGCGGCGTCCCCCTCCGCGCCGGCGCGCGCGGCGAGGACGACCCGCTCGTCATCGCGGGCGGGCCGACCGCGACGCACCCCGAGCCCCTGGCGCCGTTCCTCGACGCCGTGGTCATCGGCGACGGCGAGGAGCGCGCGGGCGAGCTGGCGCTGACGTGGACGTCGCTGAAGAAGCAGGGGGTGCCGCGGGCAGAGCGGCTGCGAGCGCTGGCCAGGCTCCAGGGGGTCTACGTACCGGCCCTCTACGCGACGCGCGTCGACGAGGCGACGGGGTTCGACGTGGTGGACCGCGGCCTGACGCCCGAGGCGGCCCTGCCGGTGGTGCGCACGCTGGTGGACGATCTGAACCGCTTCCCCTTCCCCGACGACGGCCCCATCGGCGGCCCCGAGGCCATCTTCGACCGCATGTCGATCGAGATCGCGCGCGGGTGCACCGAGGGCTGCCGCTTCTGTCAGGCCGGGATGATCTACCGCCCGGTGCGCGAGCGGGACCCGCAGCAGATCGTCGACACCGTCGTGAGCGCCGTGCAAAAGAGCGGCTACGACGAGGCGAGCCTCACCTCGCTCTCGACGGCGGACTACTCGTGCATCGCCCCGCTGGTGAAGAAGGTGGCCGAGGCGCTGACGCCGAAGAAGGTCAGCCTGGGGGTGTCGTCGCTCCGCGCCTACGGGCTGGACGAGAACGTGCTCGACGACATGGCGAAGGTCCGCGCGACCGGCGTCACCTTCGCGCCCGAGGCCGGCACCCAGCGCATGCGCGACGTCATCAACAAGAACGTCACCGAGGAGCAGCTGCTGGAGACGGCGGAGCGCATCTTCTCGCGCGGCTGGTCGGCGATGAAGCTCTACTTCATGATCGGCCTGCCGACGGAGGAGGAGGCCGACGTGCGCGCCATCCCGCAGGTGGGCGGGCGCGCGCGGGCCATCGGCAAGCGCGTGAAGCGGGAGCTCGGCAGCCCCGGATCGCCCAAGGTGACCGTCAGCGTCTCCACGCACGTGCCCAAGCCGCACACGCCCTTCCAGTGGTGCGCGATGGACACCCCCGAGTCCGTGCGCGAGAAGCAAGCGTGGCTGAAGGAGGAGGCCCGGACGGCGAACGTGGACCTCCGCACGCACGACTGCGACACGTCGTGGCTCGAGGCCGTCTTCGCGCGCGGCGACCGCAAGCTGGCGGCGGTGCTGGAGCGCGCGTACCGCGGCGGGGCGCGCTTCGACTCGTGGGAGGACCAGAAGAAGATCGCGGTCTGGGAGGCGGCGTTCCAGGCCGAGGGCATCGACCCGCAGAGGTACCTGGGGACGCTCCCCGTGACCGCACGCCTGCCGTGGGATCACATCGACGTCGGCCTGGAGGAGGGGTTCCTGCTGCGCGAGTACCGCAAGGCGCTGAAGGACCGGCTGTCGCTGCCGTGCGGGAAGGTCGCCGGCGCCTTCGTGCACGCGACCAACCTGCGGGACGCGCGCGCCGAGGAGCGCAGGCTCGTCTGCTACGACTGCGGCATCGCCTGCGACCTCGGCGCGATGCGCGAGCAGCGCCTGGTCTACCTGCGAAAGCTGGACGCCGAAGAGCCGCGCCCGCCGGCGCCCCCGTCGCCCCGGGCCAAGGGCGGTCCGCCGAAGATGGAGCAGGCCGAGGCGCGCCGCTACCGCTTCGTCTACGAGAAGCTCGGGCCGGCCGCGTTTCTCTCGCACCTGGACGTCATCCGCGCGCTCCCGCGGTCGTTCCGGCGGCTGGAGATCCCGCTGTGGTACTCGCAGGGCTTCCACCCCAAGCCGGAGATGGTCTTCGGCCCGGCGCTCAGCCTGGGGGTCTCCAGCCTGGGCGAGGTCGTCGACGTGAAGATCGCCGCGGACATCGACGCCCCGGCGCTCCTGGGGCAGCTGTCCGAGGGCACGCACCAGGGGCTCCGCTTCATCGGCGGCGCCCGGCTGGGGGCGGGCGATGCGGCGGTGTCTCGCTTCGTCGACACCGCGCGCTACGTCGTGGGCATCCCGCGCCACGTGGTCGACGCGCGGGGGGGCGAAGGGTGGCTCCGCGACCGCGCGCGAGCAGCCATGGAGGCGAGCACGCTGGTGGTCATGCGGCGCATCGATGGGGTGGGCAAGCGCGTCGACGTGCGCGAGTTCCTGCGCTCGGTCGAGCTCGCCGGTGACGAGGGTGTGGCGAGCGTGGCGCGCGCCGGCATCGTGGGCGAGCTCCTGGTGCTGAGCGTGGAGGTCGAGGTGCGCGGGTCGGGCGGAGTGAAGATCAGCGAGGTGGTCGAGGCGCTCTGGGGAGACGCCGAGCTCCCGCATCGCGCCGTGCGGGTGGCCCTGGGTGCCCGTCTGCCGGGTGGAGCGCTCGTCTCTCCGCTCGATCTCGAGGGCCTGCGCGCGGCACGCGCAGCCGCCGCGGCGACCGCCCTCGCCTCTGCCTCCGCCGTCGCCACCCCGCCCGCCGACGAGGTCCCGGCCCCCGCGGCGGGATGAGCCCCGTCGCCTACGCGCTGCTGGTGCTCGCGGGCTTCGGCAGTGGTCTGGTCGACTCCATCGCGGGGGGCGGCGGCCTCGTCACCTTCCCGGCCCTGGTCGCCGCGGGGCTCCCCCCGCACCTCGCCCTCGGCACCAACAAGGGCCAGGCCGTGTTCGGCGCGGTGTCGTCCGCTGTCTCGTACTGGCGCGGGGGTGGGCTGGATCGCGACCGTGCCGCGCTGGCGGTAGCCTGCGGGTTCGCCGGCTCCTTGCTCGGCGCCTTCACCCTGCTCGCGGTGCGACCCGAGCCGCTCCGCCCGATCATCCTCGTCCTCCTGGCCGGCGCCGCCGCCGTGGTGCTCCTGCGCGGGCGCGTGAAGGCTCGCGCGCGAACGCCCTCCCACCCGCGGATGGTGCTCGCAGGGATCGGCCTCGGGCTGGGGGCCTACGACGGCTTCTTCGGTCCCGGCGTCGGCTCGATGCTGATCGTGGCCTTCATGCTCTGCTTCGGCGACTCGATCACGCGCGCCTCCGGGAACGCGAAGGTGGTGAACCTCGCGTCGAACGTCGCTGCGGTCGCCGTGTTCGGCGCGCGCGGCACCGTGCTCTGGGCGGTGGCCCTCCCCATGGCGGTCGCCAACGGGCTCGGGGCCGCGCTGGGCGCGCGCCTCGCGCTGCGCCACGGCGACCGCTTCGTGCGCTGGGTGGTGCTGCTGGTGGTCCTCGCCGCGATGGCGAAGCTCGCCGTGGACTTCGCGCGGGCACGATGAGCGACGATCTCGGCGTCGTCGGGTACTACCGCCCCTTCGCGTGCGTCTGCCTTCGCGCGGTGAGCGGGGTCGACCCCAGGGCGCGCAGGGCGCGGCAGGTGTCGGCGTCCTTGCACGGACCGAGGTTGCCGCCGCTCGACGGCCAGGAGACGGCCCAGGTCCCGTCCTCGGCGTGCGCGAGGACGGAGCGATCGCGCACGTCGGGGCCGCGCCAGGTGGGCGGCGCGTGCGCCAGCGCGGCCTCGCGGTCGTTGGCGTCGACCGTGCCGAACGGGAAGCGCACGCTGGGCGTCAGCCCGACGCGCTGCACGGGCGTCCCGTCCGGCAGCGCATAGAGCAGCGTCGTCAGGCGCAGGACGCCGGCGTGCGCGTCGTCGTCGACGTACTCCTGCGCGCAGCCCTTGCCGAACGTCATGGAGCCCACGGTCGGGCCCCGGTGGTAGGCGACCAGCGCCCCCGCGATCATCTCGGCCGCGCTGGCGGTGTCGGCGTCCACCAGGGCGGCGACCGGTCCGTGCCAGCGGTCGACGCCGGGAGGCTCGGGCGCGCGGTCCGTCTCGAGCGTGCCGTCCCGGCGCTTCATGGGAAAGAGCGCCGCGCCGGGGATGAACAGGCCCAGCGCGTCGATGGCGCCGTCGGTGGAGCCCCCGCCGTCGCCGCGGAGATCGAGCACCACGCCGACCACCGGGCGCCCCTCGCGCGCACGCTCGCGGAGGAGCGCCCGCGTCAGCTCGTCACCCAGGTCGTCGCGCACGTCGTGGATGGCGACGAGCACGGCGTCCCCCTCTCCGTACTCCACGCGCTCGACGGGCAGCTCGTCCTCGTCCTCGCTCACCGGGCCGGTCGACCGGACCTCGACGGGGGCGCCATCCAGCCAGATGGTCACCGGCTGCTTCTCGCCTGCGCGGAGCACCACGGCCTGCGCAGGCGGGCGGGCCTCGGAGGCGGCGAAGGCCAGCTGTTCGCTCTGTTCGAAGCTGAGCCCGGCGGTCGCGACCCCTGCCAGGGAGAGAAGGACGTCCCCGTCCGCGAGCGGCGGAGCGGCCCCGGCCTCGATCTTCACGCCGACCGCGGTGCGCTCGGACTTGTCCCACAGGCGGGCCGGAGGCCTCGCCTCAAGGTCGACCTCGTACACGCTCGACTCCTCGTCCAGGGGCGCCCACGCGCCGTGCGGATCGATGGACGGCACGTACGCCCGGACGGCAGACGCCAGGATGACCCGGGCCCACCCCTCCGCGTCGAGCGAGGGAAAGTAGCGCGCGCGCGCGGCCTCGACGTAGGGGTGCGCCACTGGACCGAGAGCGCGTTCCATCGTCCCCACGCGACGGCCGAGGGTGGCCGCCAGCATGCGCGCGGGGCGGGTGACGGTCGCTCCTTCGAAGGCAGACGCACCGGTCGCGGCTGCGAGCTCCTCGTCCCCCGCACCCGCGAGGCGTGCCCCCTCGAAGACGCCGCGGAGCTCACCGACCCACTTCACCAGCTCGCCACCCAGCGCCCGGGCGCTCAGGCAGTCGCGCGTGCCGTGCCCTTCGACGTCCGCCAGCAGGTCGGTGGCGCGGACCTCGAAGGCGTCGGCCAGGGGGGTGTCCGGCGCCACGCTCCACAGACCATAGGGGTCGAGCCAGTCCGCCGTGGCCTCGGCGAAGGGCCTGCTCTCGACGGGATCGGGTGTGTAGGCGAGCTGGGTGCGAGCCTGCATCACGACGGCCCGGGCTTCGTCGCAGGTGAGGGCCGGTAGCTCTCCCGTCGGCACGCGGAAGGCGTGTGCCCGCACCGCGCCCGGGGTGTCGCCCATGTCGTCCGCCGGAGGCGGCGGCGCTCTCTCTTCGCCCGCCGCCGCGACCCCGGCTGCCGGGGCGACCACGAAGGGCCCCGCGGTGGGGGCGGGCCGCAGGGTCCAGACGAGCGCCGTACCGAGGCCGCAGAGCACGCCAACGAGCAAGACTCCGCGCCGACGCATGGGAGAGAAAGCGTAGCAGGCGAGCCGGCAGGAGCAGCAGTTTGTCGCCTCCCGCGACGCCCTCCCGAAGGTCGTCTAGAGTCGTCGGGCCAGCGTGATGCTCTCGCGTTTTGCTTGGATGCGTCTCGCGCTGCCGGTGGCGCTGGTCGCGGTGCAGCTCGCTCCGCGGGCGGCCCGCGCCGAGGACCTCGACGAGGGGGTCCCCTTCAAGTCGGTCCTGTTGCAGGGCAACCCGCTGGGCGTGATCATCGGCCGCTACAGCGCGGACCTCGAGTACCTCCCCGTCCCCCACCACGCGCTTCACCTGACGCCGGTGGGCTACTTCGCGCTGCCCGGCGTGGCCGACGAGCTGGTCGGCGGCGGGGCGGAGGTCGGCTACCGCTGGTACTCCGGGCTCTACGGCCCGCACGGGTTCTTCCTCGGAGCGTCGTTCATCGCCCTGAGCCTCACCTACATCCACGGGGCGCTCCCCGGCGTGCCGCTCGATGCACCCGAGGACACGCAGTACGTCCAGCTCGGTGGGGCCCTCGACGCCGGCTTCCAGATGGTGATCCTCGGCAACCTCGCGCTCGGTGCTGGCCTCGGGGCCCAGTACACCGCCGACACGACCCCGCCCCACTTCGAGTACCAGAACCACCCCTGGCACGACCTGCTGTACGGCGCCGGGCTGAGGCCGCGGGTGCTGCTCTCGGTCGGCGCGGCTTTCTGAGCGCTTCAGGCGCCCGGGAACCGCTCTCCCTTCCTGGCCATCTGCACGAGCAGGGGGGCGGGCCGCCATCGCTCGCCGAACCGGTCGGCGTACGCCTGCACGCGCCGCAGGCCCTCCGCGGCCCCCAGGGTGTCGATGTAGCGGAACGGTCCTCCACGAAACGACGGGAAGCCGAGCCCGAGGACCGCGCCCACGTCGCCGTCCCGCGCGCTGCGCAGCACACCCTCGCCGAAGCAGCGCACGGCCTCGTTGACCAGCGCCAGGGCGCAGCGCATCTGGATCTCCTCGACGGGGAGGCGGGTCGTCGGCTGGACGCCGAGCAGCGTGTACACGGTCGGGTCGACCGTGAGCCTGCCGTCCCGGCGTCGCGCGCGGGCGTCGTAGCGGAAGAGACCCCGCCCGTTCTTCCGTCCCTTGCGGTCGTCGGCGACGAGGCGGCTCAGAGCGTGGGGCGGGACCATGCGCTCACCGAAGGCCTCGTGGAGCACGGCCGCCACGTGGGCGGCGACGTCGATCCCCACCTCGTCGAGGAGCTGCATCGGCCCCGTCGGGAAGCCCCAGTCGACCATCGCGGCGTCGACGGCGTCGATGGGAACCCCCTCGGACACGAGCTGCGCGGCCTCGTTCAGGAGCGGGGCGAGGATGCGCGTCGTGTAGAACCCTGGCCCGTCCTTCACCACGATCACCGTCTTGCCCTGCCGCTTGCCCAGGGCGACTGCGGTCGCGACCGCCCACGGCTCGGTCTTGTCGGCGCGCACGACCTCGAGCAGCGCCATCTTCGGCACGGGGGAGAAGTAGTGCATGCCGACCACGCGCTCCGGGTGAGTGGCGCCCTGCGCGATCCGGGCGATGGGGATGGAGGACGTGTTCGACGCGTAGACGCAGGTCGGGCCCACGAGCGGCTCGATCTGGCGAAGCATCGCTTGCTTGAGGGAAAGGTCCTCGGGCACGGCCTCGATGACGACCGCGGCGTGACGCAGGCCGGACAGGTCGCTCGCGGCGGAGAGACGCGCGAACGTCTGCGCTCCTTCCAGGGCCGACAGGGACCCGCGCTGGACCCGCTCGTCGATCAGCTCCCGGACGGCCCGGAGCGCTCGACCCGCCGCGGCATCGTCCTTCTCCTCGAGGCGCACGGGGATGCCTGCGTCGATGGTGACGTACGCAACGCCGGCGCCCGTGAGTCCGCCCCCGAGGACCCCGACGCGGTCGATCGTGGGCGCCTCGACGTGCGGGTCGAGCTGCTCGTCGATGCCCGCATCCTTCCTGAGCGAGGCCGTCGCGAAGAAGAGCTCGATCAGGCGGTGAGCCGTCTCGCTCACGACGAGCTCGCCGAAAGATCTCGCCTCGAGCTCGGCCGCATCCCGGAAGCCCTTCGACGCATACCGCTCCAGCACGTCGAGGATCCGCGCCGGCGCGGGGTAGTGGGGGTTCGTGCGCTCGCGCGACTCCTGGCGCGCCCTCTTGAAGAGGAGGGCTCGGCCGAAGGGGGTGTGCTCCAGGGCCAGGTCGAGCAGGCCTGCGCGCTCGTCGCGCGTGCGCGGCACGTGGCCGACGAGGGCCTTGGCGCGACGACAGGCGGTCTCGAGCAGGATGGCGCGGGAGCACACGTCGTCCACGAGCCGCATGGACCGGGCCACGCCGGGTCGCAGGCTCCTGCCGCTGAGCGACAGGTCCATGGCCACCCGCAGACCCGAGCGCTGCGCCAGCCGGAGCATGCCGTTGGCGGCAGGCAGCAGACCGAGCCGGACCTCGGGAAGGCCGAGCCGCGTGGTCGGGTCGTCGCTGGCGATGACGGCGTGGCACGCAAGAGCCAGCTCGAACCCACCGCCCAGGGTGGGGCCGTGGACGGCCGCGACGACGGGCTTGCGCAGCCGTTCGAGCCTCAGCATTCCGCGAGCCGCCTCACGGGCCAGCCGCTCGGCATCGGTCGCGAACTTGATGGCCTTGAGCATCCCGACGTTGGCCCCGACCACGAAGCTGTCCTTGGCGCTGCACAGCACGGCTGCGGCGACGCTCGCGTCTCCCTCGACCCGGTCGAGCGCCGCAGCGAGCTGCGCACCGAAGGCCGGCGTGATGGTGTTGTGGGGGCTGTGACGGTCGTCGAAGGTGATGACCGCGACGCCGTCGCGACGGACCTCGAACGACAGCAGGCTCTCCGCCTGCTCCGCGGGGATCGAAGGCGCCGCGCTCACGACGCGGCCTCCAGCACGAGCGCCGCTCCCAGCCCACCCGCCGCGCAGCCCGTCGCCAGCCCGAGGCCTCCGCCGCGTCGCCGGAGCTCGTTCAGCACGGTCGTGACGATCCGCGCCCCCGTGGCGGCGAAGGGGTGGCCGAGGGCGATGGAGCCTCCCCGGACGTTGAAGCGGTCCATGTCGACCTCGCCGATGGCCTCTGCGCGCCCGAGCTCGTCGCGCGCGAAGGCCTTCGATGCGAACATCTTCAGGTTGCACAGCACCTGGGCGGCGAACGCCTCGTGCATGTCGACGACGGCGAGGTCCTTCAGCCGGATGCCGGCGGCGTCGAGCGCTCGCGGCGTGGCGTGCGAGGGTCCCGAGAGCATCCACCCGGCGGGATCCACCGCCGCGTAGGCCCACGAGCGCAGGTATCCCAGCGGCTCGTACCCGAGCGACCTGGCCTTCTGCTCGGTCATGAGGAGGAGCGCGCTCGCTCCATCGGTGAGCGGCGACGAGTTCCCCGCCGTCACCGTCCCGTGGCGCGGGTCGAAGGCCGGGCGGAGCTTCGCGTACGCCTCCGGCGTCGAGTCCCTGCGGATGACGTTGTCCTCGACGATGGGCCGATCGAACGTCGGCGGTGGGACGACGTGCATGACCTCCTCGACGAAGGCGCCCGAGCCCCAGCCTTGCGCCGCCCGCACGTGGCTGCGGTGGGCGAAGGCATCCTGCTCCTCGCGCGAGATGCCGGCCTCCTTCGCCATCTTCTCGGCGCTCTCTCCCATGAGCAGCCCGGTGGACGGCTCGCGCGCCGCGGGCGGCACCGGCAGCAGGTCACGCGGCGACAGCTTCGCGAACGGCCTGAGGCGCTCGGCCAGCGTCTTCGCCTGACTGGCCTGGACGAGGGCGCGGCCAAGCGCCTTGCTCACGGTGATGGGTACGTCGCTGGTGCTGTCCGCGCCGCCGGCGATGGCCACCGCGCACTGACCCGCGAGCATCGCCTCGGCCGCGCTGGTCATGGCCTGGAAGCTCGTGGCGCACGCACGGCTCACGCTGAAGGCCTGGACGTCGGCCGGGATGCCGGCGCCGAGGACGATCTCGCGAGCGATGTTGGGTGCGCTCACGCTGGGCACGACCTGCCCGTAGACCACGAGGTCGACCTCCGCAGGGTCGAGCTCGGCGCGCGCCAGGAGCTCCCGGACCACCACCTTGCCGAGATCGAGCGCGCTCATGTCCGCAAAGGCGGTTCCCTGCCGTGCAAACGGGGTTCGAAGACCACGAACGATGGCGATCCGCTCCCGCCGGCCAGATGTGCCGTTTGCCGTCGAGAGAGCCTTTCTTGCGGACATCTGGCCTTGACTTGACCTGGATGACGCAAGGTGTCAACCGATCGCTGCCCGGAGCTGTGCTAAGCCGCGAGCTCGACTACGAAGGAGCACCGAGCGATGCCGAAACTCACCGAAGCCCTCACCGGGGAGACCAAGAAGAGCGCCGTCATCGAGGACTGCCTCTCCCTCATCGACGCCGAGGTGGCGGACAAGGGCGGGCTGACCGGGCTGGCCATCAAGGCTGGCTACAAGACGGTCCAGGGAATCAAGCCGGGCTTCGTCCGCCAGGTCGTGACCGACCTGCTGCCGGAGTTCGCCATCGCGCTCGACCCCATCTACCAGGAGGCCAGGTCGGCCGGCCACGGGCTGCGCGACCACTTCACCTCGAACAGCACGCGCGTGGCCGACGCCCTCCTCACCATCACGGACGACAAGGCAAAGCGCTCCAAGAGCGGCATGGTGAAGGGGACCTACGAGAAGCTGCGGGGCAGCGCGAAGAAGAACGTCGAGGCGGCCGTCCCGCGGCTCGCCGCCATGATCGAGAAGCACGCGTCGTGACGTTGCCGCAGGGGGTCCTGGTCTCCACGGAGTGGCTGGCGGCTCACCTGCACGACCCCGACCTTCGCGTCATCGACATCCGGGGGCAAGTGCTGCCTCCCGGCAACGTCCCGCGGTACCTCCCCAAGCGCGCCGACTACGACGCGGCCCACATCCCCGGCGCGTCGTTCGTCGACTGGACCCGCGACATCGTCGATCTCGACGACCCCGTACCGGCCCAGATCGCGAGGCCCGAGGCGTTCGCGGCCACGATGGGCGGACTGGGAGTGGGCGACGACACCGCGGTGGTCGTCTACGACGACTACCGGCACGCCTTCGCGGGGCGCCTGGCCTGGGCGCTCCGCTATCACGGCCACGACGCGGTCCGCATCCTCGAGGGAGGCTGGACACGCTGGCTCGAGGAGGGCCGCCCGACGACGCGGGAGGTGTCGAGGTACGAGCCTGCGCGGTTCACGGCCCGCGTGGAGGCGGCCCTGCGCCGGACGGCGGACGAGGTGGAGCGGTCGCTCGGGGATCCCGGGGTCTTGCTCATCGATGCCCGCCCGCCTGAGCAGTACTCCGGCACGACGAGCGCCGCCGCGCGGAGCGGTCACATCCCGGGAGCACGCAGCGTCCCCTATGCGCGCCTCGTCGACCCGTCGACCGGACGCTTCCTGCCGAAGGACGAGCTCGCCCGGGTCTTCTCGGAGGCGGGGATCGACGTGGCGGCCCTGCCGCGAGAGGTGGTCGTGTACTGCAACGGTGGCGTCACCTGCTCCGTCCCGCTGAACGCGCTCCGGTTGCTGGGACGCGACGAGGTCGCGGTGTTCGACGGCTCGTGGAACGAATGGGGCAACGACCCGGCTCGACCCGTCCGTGTCGGCCACGGACCGTGAATCGGTTGCCACGGTGCGAACGAACGATGGCGCTTTCGCCCCGGCACACCCCTGAAAGCACCCCAGACCCGCTGTCCGCTTCCGCTGGCACGCCGGTGCGCAACGTGCATATCTCCCGGGAGTCTTCATGAAGAAACCGACTTCGCTCCGACCCGCCGAGGGAAAGCTGGGCGTTCTCCTGCCCGGCATGGGCGCCGTGGCCACGACGACGATCGCGGGGGTCATGCTCGCGCGGCAGGGCAAGGCAGTCCCGGTGGGATCGCTGACGCAGATGGGCACCATCCGGCTGGGCAAGCGGACGGACAAACGCGTGCCCAAGATCTCCGATTTCGTGCCCCTGGCGAGCCTGGGACAGCTCGAGTTCGGCGGATGGGACATCTTCCCGGACGACGCCTTCGAGGCGGCGGCCCACGCCAAGGTGCTCGAGACGGCCCACATCGACGCCGTCCGGTCGGAGCTCCAGGCCATCCAGCCGATGAAGGGCGTCTTTTACCCGGGCTACGTGAAGCGACTCCACGGCACGCACATGAAGTCGGCGCCCACGAAGGCGGACATGGTGGAGCAGGTGCGGGACGACATCCGCACCTTCAAGCGCGACCGAGGATGCGAGCGACTGGTCTCGGTGTGGTGCGGGTCGACCGAGGTGTTCATCCTGCCGCAGGCCGTTCACGGCAGCGTCGCGTCGTTCGAGCGAGGGCTCCTGGCGGACGACCCCGCGATCTCGAACGCGCAGATCTACGCCTGGGCCTGCATCAAGGAGCGGGTGCCCTTCGCGAACGGCGCGCCCAACCTCTGCGTCGACTTCCCCGCAGCGTGGGATCTCGCACGCGAGCTCGGCGTGCCCATCGCCGGGAAGGACTTCAAGACCGGGCAGACGCTCATGAAGACCATCCTCGCCCCCGGCTTCAAGGCGCGGATGCTCGGGCTGCATGGCTGGTACAGCACCAACATCCTCGGCAACCGGGACGGCGAGGTGCTCGACGATCCGGAGAGCTTCCGCACCAAGGAGGTCTCGAAGCTCGGGGTGCTCGAGCACATCCTGCAGCCGGATCTCTACAAGGAGCTCTACGGCGACTTCGTTCACAAGGTCCGGATCGACTACTACCCGCCTCGGGGCGACGCGAAGGAGGGCTGGGACGCGATCGATCTCTTCGGATGGCTCGGCTACCCGATGCAGATCAAGGTCAACTTCCTGTGTCGCGACTCCATCCTGGCGGCCCCGGTGGTGCTCGACCTGGCGCTCTTCCTCGACCTCGCGCAGCGCGCCGGCTTCCAGGGCACGCAGGAGTGGCTGAGCTTCTACTTCAAGAGCCCGATGACCGCGCCCGATCTCTACCCGGAGCACGACCTCTTCATCCAGCTGATGAAGCTGAAGAACACGCTCCGCTGGACCATGGGCGAGGAGGTCATCTCCCACCTCGGCACGGAGTACTATGACTGATGCCGAGGCGGGCGACCGCGTCTGAAGCGCGCGGCACGGGGCTGTGGGCGACGCTCGGGCGACACCAGCTCGGCGCCGTCGCGGCGACCGCGGTCGACTTCGCCGTGATGATCGCGCTGGTGGAGCGCTTCGGCGTCTCGCCTGTCGTGGGCACCGCCGCCGGCGCGACGCTGGGCGCCTTCACCAACTTCGCGCTGGGTCGCATCTGGGTCTTCCCTCGACACTCGGGCCACTGGGCCGCGCAGGCCGCGAGGTACGCGCTCGTCTCCGCGGCGAGCGCCGGCCTGAACACCCTCGGCGAGCACCTGGTGTACGACGTCGCGCGCCTCCAGTACGTGGTGGCCCGGGTCCTCGTCTCGATCGCGGTGAGCCTGCTATGGAACTTCCCGATGCAGCGCCGGTTCGTCTTCCGCGAAGGCCGGGCGCGGTGAGACGCTTCTGGCGCCACCTCCTCGTCCTCTGGCCCGGCTGGACCATCCTGGCGCCGGTCCCGTTCTTCGGTCACGCGGCCTGGGCGTTGTACCGGCACTCCTTTCACTGGGAGAACGCGGCGGTCCTGGCCCTCGTCCTCGGGCTCTTCGGCGTAGGGCCGCGCACCAAGCGCCTCTTCCTGGGCATCTATCCCATCGGCCTGGTGGGGCTGCTCTACGACTCGATGCGCGTCGTGCGCAACGTCGGCGTCACACCCGGATCGGTTCATGTCTGCGACCTGCGCGGGTACGAGCTCGCGCTCTTCGGTCTGCAGGTGAACGGTGACCGGATCACCTACCACGACTGGTTCGTGGCTCACCCCTCGCCGGTGCTCGACGCCCTCTGCGCCGTCCCGTACGCCACGTTCATCCCGGTCTGCATCGTGTGCGCCATCTGGCTCTACACTCGCGACCACCTGCGGATGATGCGCTTCACCTGGTGCTTCTTCGCCCTCAACCTGTGCGGGTTCCTGACCTATCACCTCTACCCGGCGGCACCGCCCTGGTACTTCCACGCCCACGGATGCTCGGTGGACGTCCTGGTGCACGCGAGCGAGGGACCGGCGCTGGCGCGGGTGGACGCCCGGCTCGGGATCCCCTACTTCGCCGGGATGTACGGGCGCTCGAGCAGCGTCTTCGGCGCGATGCCGAGCCTCCACTGCGCCTACGCCTTCCTCGTGGCGCTCGAAGGGTGGGCGGTCTTCCGCTGGCCCTGGCGCGTCGCCAGCGTCAGCTTCTTCCTGCTGATGGTCTTCGCCGCCGTCTACCTGGACCATCACTGGGTGCTCGACGCGATCGCGGGGGTCGCGTACTGCCTGGTGGTGGTGTTGACCGCACGGGCTCTCTCGAGGTCGCCTTCAGGCGTGGCCGGGCACGCACCGTGAATCGTGTGCTGGTCAAGGCGGCTTGGGCGATCGGGACCTGGTTCGGCTGCGGCCTCTCCCCCCGGGCGCCGGGAACCATGGGCACGCTCGGCGCGATCCCGCTCTACCTGCTGGTCGCCCGGGCGGGGCAGGCGGGCACGGCGGCAGCTGCGCTGATCGTGACGGCGGTGGGGGTCTGGGCGGCGTCGGTCGTGGCCCGCGACCTCGGAAAGAAGGACCCGCAGGTCGTCGTGATCGACGAGGTCGCGGGGTTCCTCGTCACCATGCTCCCGGTGCGCGAGCTCTCGTGGGCGGCCATCGGGATTGGCTTCCTCGTCTTCCGCGGGCTCGACATCCTCAAGCCCTGGCCGGTCCGGCGGCTCGAGGATCTCCCGGGGGGCTGGGGCATCGTGATGGATGACGTGGCCGCTGGCCTGCTGGGCGCGGCAGGCATGGAGGGACTGCGGCTCGCCGGGGTCCTTTCGTGAGCGCAGCGCGCGGCGAGCCCGGACCCCGCTCGCGCGCGTTCGTGCGCTGGCTCCTGCACCGCGGCGCCTGGATCTGGGCAGCCGCGCTGGCCCTGGCCGTCCCTGCGACCTGGCGAACCGCCCAGCTCTACACGCACCTCCGCAGCGAGCTCGAGCAGCTCCTCCCTCGCAACGCGCCCAGCGTCATCGCCATCAACGAGCTGCGGGCGCGGGTGGCAGGGCTCCAGCACCTCGGGGTGGTGGTCGACACCGGCAGCGCCGAGAACCTGAAGGCCGGGGAGCGCCTGCTCGACGACCTGGCCATCCGGGTGCGCGCCTACCCGCGAGGAATGGTCCGCGCCGCCCGCACGGGCGACGCCGACGAGCGGCGCTTCCTCGAGGACCACGCGCCGCTCTACATGGATGTGGCCGACCTCGAGGCGGTCAAGCAGCGCCTCGAGGCCCGCCGCGACTGGGAGGCGTCGAAGGAGCAGGGAGCGCTGCTCGACGAGGGACCGGCGCCGCCGCTCGACTTCGACGACATCCAGAAGAAGTACGACGACCGCACCGCGAGCTCCCACCGCTTCGAGGACGACCACTTCGCCAACCGCGAGCAGCACGCGGCCCTGCTCCTCATCGAGGTGGGCGAGTTCGACACCGGCCGCGCCCGCGGGGAGGCGCTCCTCCAGCGGGTGAAGGCGGATCTGGCCGCCCTGGACCCTGGCAGCTACGCGCCAGGCCTGCGGGTGGGCTTCACCAGCGACGTCGCCATCAACACGGAGGAGACCCAGGCGCTGGTGGCCGATCTCACGCTGTCGAGCATCGTCGTCATCGTGGTCGTCGTCGCGGTCATCATCCTCTACTTCGAGTGGTGGCGCAGCATCGTCATCCTGTTGCCGCCGCTGCTCCTGGCCACGGTGTACTCCTTCGCGCTTGCGTCGCTCTGGCCCCTCGAGATCACCGAGCTCAACTCCAACACCGCGTTCCTCGGCTCCATCATCGTCGGCAACGGCATCAACTTCGGCATCGTGCTGCTGGCGCGGCACGTGGAGGAGCGCAGAGGCAGCGTCGCGGTGCAGGAGGCCCTCGTTCGCGCCGTGTGGGGCGCCCGGACGGGCACCCTCTCCGCGGCGCTCGCGGCGGGCGTCTCGTACACCTCCCTCGCGCTGACCGACTTCCGTGGCTTCCGTCAGTTCGGGTTCATCGGGGGCATCGGGATGGTGTTCTCGTGGCTGCTGGCCTTCGTGCTGATGCCGCCGCTCGCGGCGTGGGTCGACCGCGGGGTCCGGCTGGCCCCCCAGCGCCGGTCGCTGATGAAGGGCGTGGTCGCCCTGGTGAAGGGCTACCCGCGCGCGGTGGTGGTGGTCGCCACGCTCCTCGCCATCGGCGCCGGCTGGGAGGTCCGCTCGTTCGGTCCCGACCAGATCGAGACGGACTTCTCCAAGCTCCGGCGCGCCGACACCTGGAAGACCGGCGAGGGGTACTGGGGACGCAAGATGGACGCGCTCCTCGGGTCGTACGTGACGCCGACGGTGCTGCTGGCGGACAGCGCCGAGCAGGCTCGTGCCATCGGCCACGAGCTGAGGACGCAGGAGAAGCTGCCCCCGCTCGACCACATGATCGCGAGCGTGCGGACGCTCGAGGACGTGGTGCCCGTCGATCAGGACCGGAAGATCGCCCTGGCCGAGGACATCCGCGACGACCTGACGCCCAAGATCCGCGCGCAGCTCACCCCGGACCAGCGCAAGATCGTGGACCGCCTGCTCGGCAAAGGCCCCCTCGGCGCGGTCACCGCCGGCGACCTGCCCGAGACGTTCACGACCGGACTGCGCGAGCGCGACGGCAGCCTCGGCCGCGCTGTCCTCGTCTACCCGAAGCCGGGCCACCTGCTCTGGGAGGGACCGCCTCTGGCGGAGTTCGTGGCGCGACTGCGCGCCGCTGCGGCGACGGGCGTGGCTCCCGGAGGGCGCCCGGCCCGGGTCGCCGGCTCGCTCGCGCTCTCCAACGACATCCTCGAATCGGTTCGTCGGGACGGGCTGCTCGCGAACAGCGCCGCGCTGGGCGGCGTCGTGCTCGTCGTCGTGCTGCTCCTGCGCGCCAGCCGCGCGACGCTGCTGGTCATCGCGTCGCTGCTGCTGGGGGTCCTCTGGCTGGGCGGCGCGATGATGGCGAGTCACGTGAAGATCAACTTCGCCAACTTCATCGCGTACCCCATCACCTTCGGCATCGGCGTCGACTACTCGGTCAACATGATCAGCCGGTGGGAGCTGGACGGGCGGGGCTCGATGATGGACGTGGTGCGCACCACCGGGGGAGCGGTGACGCTCTGCTCGATGACGACCATCGTGGGGTACTCGTCCCTGCTCCTGGCCGAGAACCGCGCCCTCTTCCTCTTCGGGCTCCTGGCCGTGCTGGGCGAGGTCGCGTGTCTGTCGACCGCCGTCGTGGTCCTGCCCGCCTGCCTGGAGCTGCTGCGCCGCCCTGCCCGGACAGCCTGAAATTGGTCCGCTTCGGGGTGTCCGTAGTAACCCCCGAGCGATGGCCAGAGTGGTCTCGGTAAACCTGGACGCCGCACGGGTCGAAGGTGTGCTCTCGACGGGCAAGAGGCGCGTCACGTGCCGGGAGGCCGTGGACGCCCCGGCCATCCTCGCGCGGGCGGGCACCGCACCGCCGGATCTGGTGGTGCTCTCGGGGGAGGCCGCCACGGCGGCGGACGTCGCGGAGGCGCTCATCGATGACCCCGTGATGATGGGGACGACGCTGCTGGCGTGGCATGTGCGTGGGAGCCTCGGCGACACGTCGCGGCTGGTCGCGCTGGGGGTTCGCATGGTCACGGGGGAAGAGGACGCGCTCCGCACGGCGTGCGACGAAGCCCTCGACGCCCGCGAGGGCCGGACCATCCGGGTGGACGCTCCCACTGTCGTGAGCGGCCAGGACGCCCAGACGCCCGACCTGCATGGCCGCCGTGTGATCGTGGCCGACGACGATCCGGCCATCCGGTGGTTCTTCGCCGACCTGCTCCGCGCCCAGGGCTGCGACGTGGAGGAGGCGGAAGACGGGGAGGCTGCGCTCGACCGGGCCCGACGCATCGTGCCCGATCTGGTCATCAGTGACATCCGGATGCCACGCCTGGACGGCGTGAACCTCTGTCGCGCGCTCCGCTCGGATCCGATCCTCGCCGACGTCCCCATCGTCCTGCTCTCGTGGAAGGAGGACTGGCTGCGCCACGCCGAGGGCGTGGGGGTGGAAGCTTCGGCCTACCTGGCGAAGCGAAGCACGCCGGAAGAGGTGCTCCTCCAGGTCCACGAGGTCCTGGAGTCCCATGCCCGCTTCGAGCGTCGGCTGCGCAAGCCTGGAGCCGTGCGGGGTCGACTCGACGGCACGGCGCCCTACCGCCTGCTTCGCCTCGCCTGCGCGACCCACGCAGACTCCCGGCTGACCCTCCGCTGCTCCCCCAACGCCTACGAGGTGCGGATCCGCGAGGGGGCCCCGCGCTCGGCGACCCGCGTCAGCGCGGACGGCACCGTGATTCGCGGCGCAGCGGCCCTCGGTTCGCTGCTCGGTGAGCGGATCGGGCGCTTCAACCTCGCGTCGGAGCAGGCGCCGCTCGACCCCGATCTCGAGGGCGGGTTGCACCAGCAGATCGCGGCCTACGTGGCCCGTTCGAGGCGGGGCCTGGAGAGGTTCACGCAGAGAGACTCCAGCGGGGATGCGGAGTCCGCAGCGCCCGTGGTGTCCGTCGCTCCGGCACCGGCGGCTCCTGCTCCCCTCGCGCAGCTGCCGCCTGCGGCGCCACCGGTGGTCGTCTCCATGCTCCCGGTCCGGCAACCCGAGCTGGCGACCCGCACAGTACCCATCACGCCACGCCCGATGGCACCACGCACGGTGGTCGTCACCCCACGTGCCGTCGCGGAGCGCACGCTTCCGCTGATCAGGTCCACCCCTCCCCGGACCCACGACCGTCCCACCGAGCTGCAGGTGCCCCGCCACGGCTGGGGAGTTCCGCTGCGCTGGGTCGGGATCGTGGCCGTGGCCACGCTGGGGATCGTGCTGGGGGCCGGCGTGCGGGCGCTGCGGCAGGCGCCGGTCGCGCCGGCGCAGGTCGCGGACGCACCTGCACGCTGACGTCGAGACGCAGAGACGCCGCGTTCCGCCAGGGGAACGCGGCGCTTGGACCGGACTGTCTGCCTGCTACTGCTTGGCAGCGGCCGGGCCAGCAGGCGCCGTGCCGGGATAGAGCTTGACCCACAGCGAGTCGGAGTGCTCGAGCGTCCCGTCGTGGAGCACGAGGAGTCGCTCGAGCTCCGTCTTGTGCACCAGGCGCCCGGCGGGATCGGTCGCCTTCACCTGCTCGAACAGCTTGATGCCGTCCTGGGTGTACTGGGGCGAGGCGGTCAGCTCGTAGGCCACCTGTCCCTCGACGCCCTTCTCGCCACCGGTGGCGAACGCCCGCTTCTCGGTCGCCAGCGTGGTCAGCCGGACCAGGTGACCGAAGCGGGGCAGGAAGAGGGACACGTTGGTCTCGCAGGGGCTCGTCTTGGCCTGGCCCTGGCATCCGTCGTCCGTCGCCGTGATCAGCACCTCGGTACCGAGGCGCTCTGCCTGGAGGGTCAACTGGCCGTTGGAGCGCCGGTAGGCTCCGACGGCGTACACCTCGGCGAAGTCCTCCTTCGCACGCACCAGTGCCACCGGACCTGCCTCGCTCCCGTCGGGCCAGCGATGTGTCCGCAGCCAGACGATCCGCACGCGATCGCCCCCGTTGCCGAAGACTGCATCCCCCGACTGCACGTCGATGGGGGACCCGCGGGTGGTGCCACCCGCAAAGACCGCGTCGTCGAACACCTTGGAGCCCGTACAGGTGAGCGAGTTGGTGGGGAGGCTATGGTGCTGTGCGTCGTACCCCGGGAAGACAAGTTGCCAGTACTGATCCTCGGTCAGGTTGCGCATGGTCTGACCGGCGCCGTGAGTGCGCGAAGCCAGGGGCAGAATGCAGGCGGGGACAGGCGCCATGGCGCGCGCTTCGTCCTCGATGCGAGCGGGTCGGTCTGTCCCGCAAGCCGTCCCGCCAAGACCTCCGGCGCCTGCCGCCAGCACCAGGAAAACGCTCGCGATTCGAACACTTGAGGGCATTTGAAGACCTGGTCACCCGTTTGGAGACGTCGACGTTGGTCGGGTCCGTGCGCACATACACTATCCTCGGCTTGCACGCGCGGCCAAGTTTGAACGGTAGCCACTAGCGCGATGACCCGAGACGCGACAGAATCGCGTCCCAGTTTCCGAAGACCTGAATCAGTTAGGGAGGCACGACGACAATGGCGGGCAGCAAGTTCCATCTCGCGATCGAGTTCAACAAGCAGGGCAAAGTGTTCGGGAGCTCCACCAAGAAGGAGGGGGATCTCGACTACGGCAAGGGCCTCGAGTGCCACGGCTTCAACTACGAGGTCATCACCCAGATCGACCCCAACTCCGGTCTGGCGGTTGGTCGTCGGCGCCACGCTCCCATCACCATCCGCCGCGAGGTCGACGCGGCCTCGCCGAAGCTCCTCCAGGCGCTGGTGACCAACGAGGTCTTCAAGACCGCGACCATCTCCTTCAACCGCATCGACGCCACCGGCAAGCCTGGTGTCGCTCACACGATCGAGCTGATCAACGGCACGGTCTGCGAGTACCACACCTACCACGGTGAGGCTGGCGGCGAGGGCACGAGCCGCGAGCAGTACACCACCAACGAGCTCGAGGAGCTGAAGCTCACCTTCCAGAAGATCACCTTCACCTGGACCAAGGGCGGCATCACGGCGGTCGACGACTGGTTGGTCGGCTGAGTCCACACTGTCTGGTCGGCGCGCCCTCGAGCTCGATGTCCGGGGGGGGGCGCGCCCGGCAGCGGTGAGGCGAAATGCGCGGAGGGGTCACGCTACTCGCGAGGATACGCCGGCCGGAGCTGGCGCAGCCACGTCGGGCTATTTCCGAGCGCGAGATCCGCGATAGCATTCTGGAGAACCTGGTTCACATGTGCCGTACCCGCATGGGTACGATGCTGACCTGCCCGGATTACGGCATCGCCGACGTGAGCGAGATGATTCACTCGTTCCCGGATGCCATCACCATCATGGCGCAGTCGCTGAGGCACACCATCCAGACGTACGAGCCCCGTTTGCAGAACGTCCAGGTGATACACGTCCCTGCGGATCTGCTCGATCTCACCCTGCGGTTCGAGATCCGGGCGCGAGTGGTGCTGGAGGGTGGAAGTAAGACGGCGGTGAAGTTCGAAACCTCCCTAGACACCTCGCGACGGCTTACAATCCGCTGACCTTAGGGCACCCTGCCAAGGTCGCATGTTCAACAAGTACTTCCAGGACGAGCTGGCCTACCTGCGTGAGCTCGGGCGCGAGTTCTCACAGGCCTATCCGACGCTGGCTCCGCTCCTCGCGGATCGTGGCGTCGACCCCGACGTCGAGCGCCTGCTCGAGGGCGTAGCGTTTCTCACCGGTCGAATCCGTCAGAAGCTCGACGACGAGCTTCCGGAGTTCCTCCAGTCGCTCGGTGCGCTGCTCTTTCCGCACCTGATGCGCGCCCTCCCGAGCTGCTCCATCCTGGAGATCACGCCCGTCGCCAACGCTCTGCGCGAGGTGCACGTGGTGAAGGCGGGGACGGAGTTCGCCAGCATCCCGGTCGACGGCGTGGCCTGCACCTTCCGCTCGTCGACCGACTGCCAGCTGGCGCCGGTGGCCATCGAGGACGTCCGCCTCGAGGCGCTGCCGGGACAGCGCCAGCAGCTCGCCATCACCCTGCGCAGCCTGACCGGTGCGCCGCTCGCCAACGTCCTGCCTCCGACGCTGCGCCTGCACTTCACCGGCGAGCCGCACGTGGCATTCGGACTGCTGTTCGCGGTGAACCGACAGCTGGCGGACGTGACCCTGTCGCCGGTGCAGGGTCGGGGCGCCGCGCGAGAGCTCTCGCTGGGCACGAAGGTCCTTCGCTGGGTGGGCTTCGAGGAGGACGAGGGGCTGCTGCCCCTGGGGCGTCACGTCTTCCCCGGTTTCCGCTTGCTCGAGGAGTACTACGTGATGCCGTCGAAGTTCGCCTTCGTCGACATCGGCGATCTGCGACGGGTGTCCGAGGTCGACAAGGAGGCCACGAAGATCACCCTCGGGCTCCGGCTGGAGCGCGCCCTGCCGCCCACCACGCGGGTCACCACGCAGAACGTGAAGCTCCACTGCGTGCCCATCGTGAACGTCTTCGAGACCACGGCGGAGCCCATCCGCCTCGTGGCCGCCCGCGAACGGTTCGTCGTGCGACCGGCGGGCCTGCCCCCGGCGCACGGGGAGGTCTACGCCATCCAGAACGTGCAGGCGATCCTGCGAGGGTCGACCAACCGCGTGACGATCCCGCCGTTCTACGAGTTCTCGCACGTCGACCAGTCGGAGCACGGGTTCTACGCGACGCACCTCTCGCCCAGCGTCACGGGTGACGGCGCCGACATGCTCATCTCCTTCGGCACGCCCGAGGGCTCCGGGAAGATGATGGAAGCCGAGACCATCTCCATCGATCTCCTGGCGACCAATCGCAGCGTGGCGAGCGCCCTGCGACCGGGGGACGTGAGCGTCCACACGGGCAGCTCTCCCGCCTTCGTCACCTTCTCGAACATCGTCGCCCTGACACCGCACGTGCCGCCGCCGCTCGGTCGGGAGCTCCAGTGGCGCGCCGTGGCTCACGCCGCCATCGGCCTGCGCGCGCTGACCGAGCCGGAGGTGCTGCGGGCGGTCATCGACGTGTACAACCTCCACGCCATGGTCGACCGTCAGGCGGCGCGCGCCAACGAGCTGCGGGTGGGCGGCATCAAGGACGTCCGTGTCCGCGCCGAGGAGCGCCTCTACCGCGGGGCTGCGGTCCGTGGCGTCGCGATCGACGTCGATCTCGACGAAGACGGTTTCGCCGGGGACGGTGATCTGTTCCTCTTCTCGGCAGTGCTCGAGCGCATGTTCGGCGAGCACGTCTCCATCAACTCCTTCGCCCACTCCACCTTTCGCACCCTCCGCTCCAAACTCGAGCTCCGATGGCCTCCCCGCAGCGGCAACATGATGCTCTTGTAGCGCTGCTCGAGAGCGAGGGGCGTCGCTTCAGCTTCTTCCAGGCGGTGCAGCTCCTGCACCGCTTGATCCCCGACACGACCCCTGTCGGCGAGCTGGGCCCGCCGAGCACGGAGCCGGTGCGCTTTCGCCACGATCCGAGCTTGCAGTTCCACGCCGGCGACATCGACGCCATCCAGATCAAGCAGAACAAGGGGGTCATCCGCGCGGTGATGACGACGACGTTCCTGGGCCTCACCGGGACCACGTCGCCGCTCGCCACCGTCTTCGCCGAGGACGTGCTGCGCGCCGAGGCGGCCGAGGAGCCGTCGCTCAGGGGTTTTTACGATCTCTTTCACCACCGCCTGGTCAGCCTCTTCTACCGCACGTGGAAGAAGTACCGCTTCACCGCGGGCTTCCACGTCGACGCGACGGACCCGTTCAGCCGGCGGATGCTGGCGTTCGTCGGCATGGACATGGCCGGCGCCATACCGCGGAGGGGACTCCCGCCGCTGCAGGTGCTCGCGCTGGCGCCGCTCGTGGCGACCCGGACGCGTCCCGCCCGCACGCTGCAGATCGTGCTCGAGCGCGTGCTGCTCGGCGCGAGGGTGGCGGTCGAGCCCTTCGTGCTGCGGCGCGTGCAGATCCGGGAGGACGACCGGTGCCTCATCGGCAAGCAGAACAACGTCGTCGGAGTGAACTTCGCCATCGGGCGGACCGTCGCCGATCGCTCGGGCCGGTTCCGTGTCCTGGTGGGTCCAGTGGACTATCCCACCTTCGAGTCGCTCATGCCGGGGGGACGGCAGCACTCCCGCCTTCGCGACGTGATCCTCCAGTTCGCGCCCGTGCACCTGGAGCCCGAGCTGGAGCTGATCCTCGCGACGGAGCACGCTCCGCGCTTCCGGCTGGGCGCCGAGCGCGGGGGGCGGCTGGGGGTGACCACCCACCTGCCGATGCGCGAGACCAAGGCGATGCGCGCGCGGGTGGTCCTGAGCGAGTCCGTGGCGGAGGCGGTGCCGCACCTGTTCTCGGAGGACAAGCCTCCGCCCGAGGTCATCTCCGTCCTCGCGTGATGCTCGCTCAGTTGACCTCGAGGGTCTCCACCACGCGACGGAGCTCGGCGTCCATCGGGGCGAGCGAGGCCTCGTGGTGGACGATCTGCAGCAGGACGATGCGGTGCTCCCCGCGCAGGATGTACTCGTTGGAGTAATTGATGAGCGGACCCTTCGCGGCGGCGACGGGGCGACGCACGAAGTAGCCGCGCCCCTGCGCGTTCGCGGTGGCCATGGGGATGCGCTGCCCGAGGAGCTCTGCCCCGGCCTTCTTGGCCTGGTCCTCGTAGCGGCCCATGACCTCGCGCCACACGTCGAGCGGCGACTCGACCAGCTCGTAGACCGCGACCATGTACTCGTTGGGGGACACGTACTCGATGTAGCGGTGCTCCGACTCCACGCTCCCGGCGCGGATGACCCAGTCACGCGGCCGCGAGATGTGGACGGCGTCGCCCAGGACGCTGACCCCCATGTACTCGGGGAGGGGCGCGCTCTGGCTCTTGTCGAGCGGCGGGTAGTGCGACTCGAGGCTCTTGGCAGCCTGCGCCGGGTTGAGCGTGTCGTACTGGTAGAAGACCTTGTTCTGGAACGCGACCTTCTCGGGGGTGCCGCCGCAGGCGGACAGCGAGCAGGCGAGCGCGACGGCCATCGTCGTCAGCGCGACACCGGAAGGGAACGAAGACACACGCTCGGCCAGCATGGGAGGCATCCTAACCCGGGTCCCCACCGGCTGGCCAAGCAAGCGGAAAACTCGCACACGCCTTTCGCTTACGTTACCGTACGGCTCGTCCGCGATGAGATCGATCGCCCCTGCCGCCGCGCCCCTCACCCTGGCCGTGAACGCTCCCCCCTCCCTCCTGCTGCGCATGGTCCCTCTCGCCGTGGCCGCGCTCGCGTGCCTCGGAGCTGCGGGCTGCGGGGGGGATGCTCCACCCTCGGCGTACATGACGACGCCCGGGGGAGGAGATCGCTACGCGAAGGGCGCCCTGTCGCTCGGAGAGGTCCGGCTGCGCCCCGAGGTGTGCGAAGGGGTCGCCGAGAACAAGCCCGAGCAGGCCCGCCTCGACGAGAACGCTCTGGCCAGCTTCCTCCAGCAGCAGGGCCTGCAGACCAGCATCATCCGCGCCAGGGCCGACCTGGTCTACATGGACGTCACGGGTGCCGGCGGCGACCGGCCCGTGCGCCTGCGCGTCGCCGTGCTCGACGACCCGCGCGCCGCCGCGGCCGACCTGCACAAGGCCATCCTGGACCATCGCGACGGTTCCTGGGGCGTGCACCGCTCGAACCTCGCCGTGCTCGCCCCCATCGGCAGCATCGATCAGATCCTCGAGTTCGCGGGACGCACGAAGCTGGCGTGCTGGGGCGTGCTGACGGTCGCAGGGCTGGACGACGACTTCGTCGTGCCCGGCGGCTACATGGAGTTCTAGAGAGCGACCCTGCCCTCACCCCTGCGCATGACGGGCATGGCCGGTGCCACGTCGCTCGTGGACGCCCCGTCGGGCGAGAGGGGCGTGGCCGTGTCGTTCGAGGGCGTGGCGTCGTCGAGGCATGCCCGCGTCCACGACGGGCAAGGACGGAGGGGTCTCGCCGAGGGGCGCATCCTCGTCGTCGAGGGTGTGATCGAGGGCGCCGAGGGGTGGACGCTCGCTGGTCTCGGGCGCGGCGATGTGCGGCGTGGATGGGGAAGCGAGCTGGAGGGGCGCGCAGGTGAGCGTGAGGAGAGGGGCCATCACGGGCCATGGCGCGGGCTTTCAGCAGCAAAGGGTGGGGGGATGACGCGGACGAGTGCGGGGATGACGGCCGAGGGGTCGGGCCTCGAGGCCGATGGGCGCGGCCTCGAGCGTGAGGACCACGGCACTGAGGGTCACGGGTGCGGGCACGGGCTTCGAGGCCCCACGCCTGGTGGACCATTCCCTGGGCCAGTGCAGAGGATGACCCGGCCCGTGAGGCTCATACCCCGGGCCATCGGTTCTCATGGGCGCAGCCATGAGCCGTCAAGACCACGCCCACGGGCATCCATGGGCGTGGGCATGAGCCATCATGGTCGGGGCCCTCAGCGTCAAAGGCACGGGCACGGGCGTCATGGCCGCGGGCATGACCTGCAACGACCGCAGCCAGGAGCATCGTGGACGGAGGCATGAGGCTCGTCGGCGCGGTCCTCTGCGAGGGGAGAGAGGGAGGGAGGGAAGGCAGGAAGAGCTTGCTCGCCACAAAATGCGAAGAGCGCCAGCCACCGGGGTGACTGGCGCCCTTGCGTCTCCGGAGGAGCGACTACTCCTTGTCGAGCTTGCCGACGAGGCTCAGCGTGAAGAACGCGCCCATGTACTTGAAGTGCGGGCGCACCTTCATGTCGACCTTGTACCAGCCGGCGTTGCCCGGAACGTCCTCGACCGTGATCTGCGCCTTGCGGAGCGGACGACGACCGCGGACCGCGGGGCTGACCGCGTCCATGTCGGCCACGTACTGGCCGATCCACTTGTTCAGCTCGTTCTCGAGATCGAGGCGCTCCTTCCACGACCCGATCTGCTCGCGCTGCAGCACCTTGATGTAGTGGGCGATGCGGCAGACGACGAACATGTACGGGAGCTGCGTGCCGAGGCGGTAGTTGAGCTCCGCGTCCTTGCCTTCCTGCGACTGGCCGAAGGTCTTCGGCTTCTGGCAGCTGTTGGCCGAGAAGAAGCAGGCGTTGTCCGCGTCCTTGCGGAAGGTCAGGGCGATGAAGCCCTCCTCCGAGAGCTCGAACTCGCGGCGCTCGCTGATCTGCACCTCGGTCGGGCACTTGGTCTGGATCTCGCCCATCGCCTCGTACTGGTGGAGCGGGAGGTCCTCCACCGAGCCGCCCGACTGCGGGCCGATGATGTTGGGGCACCACCGGAACTTGGCGAAGCTGTCGGCGATGCGCGACGCCATGGCGAAGGTCGCGCTCCCCCACAGGTAACGCTCGTGGCGACCGACGACGTCCTCCTCGAAGCTGAAGTTCTTCGCCGGGACGGTCTTGTTGCCGTAGGGCAGGCGCAGCAGGAACCGCGGCATGCAGAGGCCGACGTAACGCGAGTCCTCCGACGTGCGGAACGACTGCCACTTGGTGTACTGCGGCCCCTCGAAGATGGCGTGCAGGTCACGCAGGTTCGGCAGCTTGAGGAAGTCCTTGTCGCCGAAGAACGCCGGACCGCCCGCGCCGAAGAAGGGCGCGTGCGCCATCGCGGCGACCGCCGCGCAGTTCTGGAGCAGCTGGATGTCCTGCGGGCCCGGGCCGAACTCGTAGTTGGAGAAGATGCAGCCGTAAGGCTTCCCGCCGAACGTGCCGTACTCCGCCGTGTAGGCGATGCGATAGAGGCCGCTCTTGGTGATCTCCGGGGCGTCCTCGAAGTCCGTCGCCAGGTCCTCCTTGGAGACGTTGAGGAGCTCGACCTTGATGTTCTCGCGGAAATCCGTGTGGTCGACCAGGAACTTCAGTCCGCGCCATGCCGACTCCAGCTTCTGGAAGGCGGGGTGGTGCAGGATGACGTCGACCTGCTTGGTGATCTTCTCGTCGATCTCGGCGATGAGCGCGTCGGCGAAGGCCTTGTCGACCTTCTCGTTCTGGTGCTTGGGCGACAGGAGCTCCTTCATGAGCGCCTGGATGCCCTTGCGGGTGACGTCGTACCCCTCGTCGGTCGGCTTGAGCTGGGTCTCGCTCAGGATCTCGTCGAGTAGCGACGCTTCCGTCGTCGTTGCCGCGGCCTCGCCGCCAGCCCCCTGCGTCTGATCAGCCATGTCTCAACCCTCTCCCTTTGCGATTCCCAGCTCGTTGACCAGCTTCTCGCGTGCCTTGTCGTCAGCGAGGAGCGAAGAGATCTTCTTCTTGAACGCGGGGATGTTCCCCAGCGGCCCCTTGAGGGCGGTGATCGCCTGGCGGAGCTCGAGGAGCTTCTTGAGCTCGGGCACCTGCTCGGCGACCGAGTCCGGCCCGAAGTCGTTCAGCTTCTTGAACTTCAGGTTGACGGCGAGCTCGGCCCCCTTCTCGCCCGACAGCATGTCCGGCACCTGCATCGAGACGTTGAGGTTCTGCTCGGCGAGGACCTGCTGGAAGTTGTCCTTGTCGACGTTGATGGGTTTGCGGTCCTCGAGCGGCCGCGGATCGGCCCGACCCGTGTAGTCGCCGATGAAGAGCATCTTCAGCGGGAGCTCGACCTCTTCCTGTGCGTTGCCCGTGCTGGGCTTGTACGTGATGTTCACGCGCTCCTGGGGAGCGACTGACCCTTCCTTCGCCATGACATATCCTCGCTATTCGTTCGGCCCTCGCCGTGGATTTAGGTCGACAACTTTATCGCGGACGCCGGATCCAACCGACACAGTTTGTCGAAAAGATGCTGCTCCTTGGCCACGAGGTCCGGCGAGCCCCCCTTGGCGCGTATCACTTCCCGGGTAGCGGTCAGAAGGTAAGAATAGAGCGTCGCGCAGATCGCGGGCTCCCAAGTTTCGAGGCCAAAGCGCTCGACGTCCCCCATCAGGTGCTCGAGCATGGCCCGAGCGAGCTCCGGCTTGGAGCCGTCCAGCGCCATCTTGCCCACGACGAGCCTGGAACGGAAGCGCATGCGAGCGTCGGCCGCACGATCGGCCAGGGCCAGGGCGATGGCCAGACCGTCCGCCAGGCGCCCCTCGGAGGCCATCTTCCTGGCTTCGGCGAGGCGGTTGGCGACCTCTTCGTCCTCGGCGCTGATGGCTGCGGCCGCGGCGGAGCCGCCCCCGCCCGAACCCCACTTCCGTCCCTCCTCCTCGAGCCACGTCTGCGTGGCGGGGTCAGCGAACGCCATCCCGTCGGAGAAGGTCAGCGTAGGCACGGCGGGCATGCGGGCGACGAAGTAGGTGACCTCACGCCCCACCATCTCCCGTGCGGCCGCGAACTTGGGGCCGAGGCCGTCGAGTGCCAGGGCGACGAAGCGATGCGGATCGAGCCAGAAGATGTACTCCGAGGTCATCGCCTCGGCCGTGTTCAGGAGCTCGAGCCAGTTCTGGGCGTCTCGCAGATCGTCGAGCTGCTTGTGCGTGCCTTCGCCGGGCGAGGGGATGTACGTCCGGCCGTCTTCCGCCGGAGGAGGGTCCTCGATGGCGATCCACGTGCCCCAGCGCTGGAGCTTGTAGCCCCACGCTCGTGCCGGGTCCGCATTGCGAAGGAGCGCAGCGCACTGGACGAGCAGATGGCCACTCGCGCCGGCGGCGTCGGGCACGCCTTCGACGCTGGTCGGGGCGACGGGCCCCGACGCGGCCTGAGCAACGGGGGCGCTGCCTTCCGCCGTCGTGGTCTCGCCCGCCTGGGTCTCGGTCGCCGCCTGCGGAGGTTCGGGGATGGCCCGCACCTTGTCGCGCATCAGCGAGCGCAGCTGGCCCGGGCCGGTGTACGCGTCGCCCAGCTTCTCGGCCATGAGCTGGTCGAGATCCTTCAGCACCTCGTCGGCGGCGCGGATCGCGTCGCCGTCGGCGAACACCACGTCCTTCGACACCAGGTGCTGGTGCATCATGTCCGCCATCCACGCGAACGCGTTCACGCGCGCGCGCGCGCGGCGCGCCTCTGGATACATCGTGTCCCAGAACGTGCGAGCGAGCGTCTCGTAGAGAATGAGCGCGTCGGCGAAGCCCGGCCAGTTCTGCGTCTTGACCTTCGCCACGCCCATCCAGGACACGACGCGAAGGTCCTTGCCCTTCTGCGAGAGCAGCATGGTGCCGAGGTCCTGGATCTTGCTCCAGGCCGGCTCCGAGTTGTCCACCGACGAGAGCTTGTCGATCTCCGCCTTGATGGTCTCGAAGTCCGTGTCGTAGGAGACGTCCGCTCCCGCCGGGTTCGCGCCGGGGATTGGGGCGAGCAGGGGCGCCAACCTCTCTACTGCCTCCTCGCGGTAAGACACGGGCGAGAACACTAGACGAAGCAGGGGGGCATACGGAAGGCACGCCGTGGTCCCCCGAACGCGGTACTCGGAACGGTCATGGTGGGCCGACGGACCTGGTCGCCTGTCTAGGCGTCGGGATCAGACCGTCAGGCGATCGAGAAAGTCGCGCACGAACGCGTGGGGTGATTGCAGGGCCTCGGCCACGTGGGGAGGCAGCCGCGTCAGGAAGCGCCCGACGTCGACGCTGGCGGGGACCGTCAGGTCGCAGAGGTACTCGCTGTTCGCGTCGGGCGACCAGAGCTCTCCGAGGGTGCTGGCAGGGGTGTCCCCGAGCTGTACGATTGCGCAGCCACTCGTTCCGTCGAAGCACCAGAAGGTCGTCCTGACCTCGGCGGGGGAGCGGGCCAGCCTGCGGATGGTATCGAGCCAGAAGGAAGCCGCCGCGATCCCTCCCGGTCCGAGAGGGAGACGGAGGCCCAGCTTGGTGGCAGGGGCCTCCTGACCACGGAACGGGGCTATGGCCTCCGAGATCGTGTGGAGGGCTCGCGGAACGGACATCGCCTGGTCGCCGCCATAGACCACGTTCCAGGCGTGACCGAGGGGTGTGGATGTCGCCCAGGCCTCGTACTCCTGCGCGTTGCGGTCCCCGTCCGCGAGCTGAGGCAACGGCACTCTCCGCAGCGCCGCCTGCATGTCGGCGATACCGGTGACGGCGTCAGCCTCCATCAGCAGGGTGGCGGCGGCGTCGAAGAAGTCCCCCAGCGCGATGGGCAGGATGTGGGGCCACGGCACGGTGTTGCGCGGTAGCGCCGGTGAGTAGACGACGAGCGGGAAGCGGCGTCCCACAGCGTCCACCGACGGCTTGATGACGCCGACGAGCGTGTTGGTGGCGTTCGACGAGCGAGGCGGACGGAAGACGAAGGCGTAGGTCGCGCCCGAGGCGTAGATGGCGGGCCACGCGCTGCCGCGCTTGGCCTCGGCGAACGCGAGGCCCTGTTCGACCCACTGTTCCAGCGCCTCGCCCGCTGGTCCGCCGGATCCCACGCGCAGGAAGTCCCCCATGAGCGGGGTCTTGCCGAAGACGGCGACAGAAAGCGCCGGAGCGTGGCTACCCGTCGTCGACCACATCTTCCATCTTCAGCGGACGCCTAGGGCGACGATGCGCGGGCACTTGTAGTTCCTGAAGATCCGCTCGTGCTTGTTCAGGTAATTGGAGAAGGCACTATCGGCCTGTGGCGGGCGAATGTCCATGCTGACCCAGGCCTTCTGGGATGCCAGCGTCCAGGTGACGACGATGGTCGGCGCCCCTCCGGGCTTCCCGCCCTCGGTGCCGGGCTTGATGGAGCTCGCGCCGTCGATGAGGTGGAACAGGCCGAAGTCGCCGGGCCGGTTGATCTCCTCGTCGAGCGACGCGTAGCCGCGCACCCGGACGGAGGCACCACGGACCTTGGGCTCCTTGGCCGGCCACTGCGTGTGGAGCCACTCCTGGGGGGTGTTCTTGTAGGTCTTCGAGGCGCCGTCGATCTGGAAGGTCACCTCCGAGACGCTCTCGCTGACGGAGTGGAGGTTCACGTCGAACTCGACCATGGGCGCCTCCGCGGCGGGGGCGAAGGTGTCACCCGTGATCACGGCCCCGCGCTCGTAGCACTTGAGGAAGTCGGGCGTGTAGTGGATCGAGTGCTGGAAGCGAAGGACCGGGGTGAACTCCTCGCCCTCCCGCTCGAGCGAGCCTTCCAGGTACTTCGTGTAGAAGCTCCACAGGAGGCCCTTCTCGGGCTTGAAGAAGGTGGCGTAGTCGGCGAGGGTCGCGTCCTCGGCGGAGTCGGCGAACGGGTACTTCCCCTCCAGCTTCTGGTGCCACTTCGACCAGACGTCGAGCTCCCAGCGCCCGCCCGCCGAGCCAGCCACGTCGCTGAGCACTCCGGCGAAGCTGAGGCGGATGGGGTTCATGAGGAGGGGGGAGAGGATGGGGCGGGTGAAGAGGCTCTGCGTCGAGGAGAGGAGCTCGCTCGTCGAGCGGAAGGCCTCCTGGAAGGACTGCATGAGCGCCTTCGGATCGGCGGGGACCTTCTTGGCGTCCTCCATGTCGCTCAGCTCGGCGACGATCTTGGCGACGATCTGGTTGACGTACTGTCCGAGCTGCGTGGGTGAGGGCTTCTCGTCGCCGCTGGTGGGCGGGGGCACGCCGAAGTTCACCATCGGGGCGAACTGCTCCTCGACCGGGGAGATCCAGCGTTTCGGTGGCGGAGCGCCGCCGTCGCCGAAGATGACCTGGCCGGCCTTGCTGTCCTTGGCCTCCTGGGTCGCCTTGTCGATGAGAGCCTGGGCCGTCTGGCTCGCGATGGTCGTCGGAGCCACCTCGAGGCGCGTGTTGTCAGCGAGCGTGGTGAGCAGCTTGCTGTACGGCCAGGGCGTCTCGCCCAGAGCCTGGAGCTCGTCGAGCGCCACCGCGTTGCTCTCGGGCTGGTGAACGTCGAGGTCCTTGAGGAACTCGGACCACTCCTTCTGGTACTCGGAGAAGTAGCGCACGCGCAGCTCGCTGAGCGTCCGCTCGATGCGCTCGCTGCTCCTCACCTCGGTCTCGCCCAGCACCCAGCCTTCGCCGGCCTTGGTCAGCGCCTTGTCCTTGTCGAAGTAGTCCCTGACGTACTTCTCCCATCCGATGCGGGTGAAGGCGCCGCGGACGAACTTCCCCTCCTTCGAGGTGATGTAGCTCGCGAAGGTCGTGCCGAGGAAGATGCTCTCGCGGGTGATATGCGGCAGGGCGTCGTTGGGCTCGCGGATGATCGCGCTGTAGTCACGCTCGGTCTCGGAGGTCTGCTTGAGGATCGAGCGGACGCGCGTGACCAGATCCATGTTCGCGGTCCAGGGCGGGATCTTGCCGGCCTTCACCAGCTCGACGTAGCGGCGGACGTGAGGCTTGAGCGCGGCCTTGTCGCTCTCCGAGGTCGAGAGGACCTTGGCCCACTCGTCGGTCAGGTCCTTCGGCTCCCACCGGTCCTCCGGCGCCTCGGGATCGATCTCGATCCTCGAAGGCTGCGTCATCTCCAGGTAGGCCTTCAGCGTCTTGAAATCGCGGGCGTAGTCGTCGGGGCTGAGGTGCGAGGCGCCCTGGAGGGAGATGTTGGACAGCTCGTACTCGAGGCGGGACCGCGTCGGGGTCGCAAAGCCCCGGTCGAGGTTCGCGATGTAGACCGCGCGCAGCGGCTCCTCCAGCGAGTCCCCCACGTACATGCCCCACCGCAGCCTGAGCGGCGCGCCGTCCTTGTTCCAGGCCTCGAGCTGATCGAGCTGGCGCCCGAGGTCGTCGAGGCGGTGCACGCTGTCGAGGAAGTTGGGGTTGCCCTCGCCCCAGTTCGCCTTCTGGGCCCGCTCGGCGACGTCGCGAGAGGCGCCGACGAGGCCCATGTTCTGACCGAAGGTGTAGGCGGACGGGGCTACCAGCAGGATGGCCAGCGCGAGCGCGGCCACGGCGAAGGCGACCCGGTTGATGAACTGCCGTCGTTGCTCGCTGCGCGTGCGGGCGGCGACGTTCTGGTCCGGGAAGACCACGCGCCGGAAGACGTCGGTGACGAAGTAGCTCTTCCCCTCGGTCTGCGGCTGCTCTGCGACCGCCGGGGCCGGCAGGTTGAAGGCCCGCATCATGCCGCCGATCACGCGGTCGATGGGGCGGCCTTCCTGCGTGCCGCTGGAGAAGTAGATGCCGCGGAGGATGGGCGTGTCCTGGGCGGCGTTCGGCTGGAACAGGGCGCCGATGAAGTCCTGCAGGTTCTGCTTGAGCGCGGCGAACTCCAGCGGGAACTGGTAGACGCGCTGGCGTAGCTCGGGTTGACGCTCGGCGCCGACCCGCACCAGCGCACGCTGGTGCACGCGCTCGACCAGCCCATCGAACTCCTCGTCGAACGCACGGGCGGTGTCGCGTTTGTCCGCGCCCTCGAGGGGGAGGGTCATGCCCCAGATCTGCGCGCGCTCGCTCTTGCGGAGGTCGCCCCAGTACTCCACGAAGCCGGCCACGAGGTCGACCTTCGTGAACATGACGTACACGGGCACCACCATGTGCAGGCGGTTGGTGACCTCGTCGATGCGTGCGCGCAGGCGCTTGGCATAGGAGTCGATCTGCTCGTCGGTGGCCTCCATCAGGTCGGTGACGCTGATGGCGACGATCACACCGTTGATCGGCTTCTCCGGCCGGTACTTCTTGAGCATGTCGACGAAGGACATCCACTCGTCGTGGTCGTCGGCCTCCGTCGCGTAGCGCCCCGCCGTGTCGAGGAGGATGCCCTCGTTGGTGAACCACCAGTCGCAGTTCCGCGTGCCGCCCACCCCGCGCACCCCGCCGCCGCTGCGCGGATCGAGGAAGGGGAAGACGAGGCCGGAGTGCTTGAGCGCGGTGGTCTTGCCGGCGCCGGGGGGGCCGATGATCATGTACCAGGGCAGCGTGTAGAGCGCGCTCTGGCGGCTCGTCCCGAGGCGGCTCTGGCGCAAGGCCTCGAGCCCGCGCTGCATCTGCACCTGGAGCTCGAGGATCTCGGCGCGCCGATCGGGTCGGGCGTTGAGCGCCTGTTGCTCGGCCTGCTTCAGCAGCTCACGTTCGAGAGCCCGGGCCTTCATCACCGCGCGGACCCGCCGGGCGACGAGCCAGCCGACCACCATCGCCACGGCGAGGACGGTCAGCAGGATCTTCAGCCACAGGGGCCACGCGAGGAAGTAGCCGCCGAGCCAGGTGCCCAGGATGATGAAGATTGCGAGGAGCCAGATCCACATGAGCGTTCCTCAGTGTCCCGGCGCCGCTTGCGCGGCGGCCGGAGGGTTCCCCTTGGTCATGTCCGTCGCCGCGCTGGAGACACTGCCCGAGAGCACGATCTTCAGCACGATGAACACGACGACGGCGAGACCGAAGAAAGCGATGCTCAAGCCAACCAGGGGCATCTCGCGACGCATCAACCCGCGGAAGGCTTCGCGGGGCTCGCCGTGCGGGCTGATGACGTCGGAGTTGCCGAGGCTGGAGCCGAGGCGCGCTCCCAGTTGATCGATGACGGGGCCGAGGCCCTCGCCACCGCGAACGGCGTATTGCCCCTGGAAGCCGAGGCACAGGCAAAGGTAGTAAATCTCGAGGACGTGTGCGCGGCTGGGCTGGTTCTGCAGCGCGGCCATGCGCTGGAAGAACCCTTCGCCCGCCGTGTTCTCGTTGAAGTAGACGAGCTGCAGGGGTTGCCCCATCCACTGCGAACGGCCGGGCCACGCGGAGCGGAAGATCTGCTCGTCGGTGAAGGCGGCGATGGCGTACTTGGCCTCGTTCGCGTCCTCGTCGGGGATGCCCGCCTCGCGACACTTGCGGGCCATCTGGTCGAAGAGGCTCGAGACGCGACGTTGCAGCACGTCCGGCGAAGGCAGGTCGCGGGCGCTTGCCAGCTGGCTCGCGAGCGTCATCGGGTCGGAGCAGGCCCAGTACATCTTGGCGAGGAGGGACGAGGTCATTGCAGGTTCGTCGGGTCGACGGCGTAGAGGTGTAGCGTCACACCCTGCGGGTCGATGGGCTGGTAGATGGCGATGGTGCCGGTACCGGCGATGTCGTTCCAGTACTCGGGCGTGCGGACGACCTTGAAGAAGACGACGCCGGGCTTGATGGGAAGCGCGCCGGGCGGCGTGTACTCGAGCTCCATCTTCAGGCCGTTGACGGCCGAGTTGAGGATGGCGCCGATCTGGCTCCAGGAAGCGATCTTGGTCAGCTTCGGCATGCGATCGCGAAGCTGCCCCTCGGGGACGGTGCCCGTGGCGGCGAGGAAGAAGGTGTAACGAAGCAAGTTCGAGTCTGTGATCTGCCCGAGGAACATGCCGTCCTCGCGCTTGGTCAACGGGATCTCCACGTAGCGTTCGGCGAGGACTGCCTCGAGCAGCTTGTGCGCGCGGTTGAACATCGGCTCGAAGACGTCGCCGAGCTCGAGGTAGTTGAACTTGGGGATGGTGGTGGGGTCCCCGTCGACGGCGAAGGTGCAGAGCTGCCCGATGAGCTGCGCCAGGTGGAGATAGGCCTGCTCGGGGTGGTCGGTCGCGTGATCGACGATGTGGGAGATGGCGGGGATGCTCAGGTTCAGCGCGTTGAGCAGCCAGAACTTCGCCGAGTCGCTCGCCTGGAACTCCACTGCGGCCGCCGTGCGCTGGCGGCGCGAGTCCGCCAGCGTCCGTTGCTTGGCGGTGATGGTGGCGAGCAGCTTGCGGAACCGGCCCAGGAGGTAGCTGGAGGCGCCGACCCGCAGGATGGGGGGAATGAAGGACTCCCGGAGCGTCGGGACGCCGGTCGCCGCGCGGGTGATCTGCGCGATCCGGACGGCGTCGAAGGCGTCCTTGCGCTCGTCCCCCAGCAGAATGGTGAGGTTGGGGCGCGCGTACTGCATGTTGTGCTCGCCGACGCCGCTGTTCACGTCGAGCACGGAGGCCTGCTCGCGGACGTAGCGGAGGGAGCCGCCGCCCTTCCCGTCGAGGTCCACGTTCGGCATGTTGTCGCTCTCGTGGGTGAGGGCGACGTAGACGTCGAGCGACTTGACCGTGGCCGGGAAGGCAGACCCGAAGGCCCGCGGCGGAACGGGGTCGCCCCCTGCGCCCTCGCCGTACTCGATGGGCGAGCCGTCGGGCAGGACCACGGCCAGGCGATTGAGCTTGAACTGCTCCGCGGCCAGGGCGCGCTCGTCGACTTCGATCTCGAGCACGCCCCACTCGTAGGGAACGGCCGAGCGGAGGCGCTCCGAGATGAGCCACTCGTGATACCGATCGAGCTGCTGGAAGTGGTGCTGTGTGACGAACAGCCCCTCCGTCCAAACGAGCTTGCGCGGTTTCACTGGGGCACTCCTGGCATGGTGGGCGTGGAGGGCGTGGACGGCGGGCTGGGGGCCGTCGGGGGCGAAGGCATGGAGGGCGGGGACGCTGCGGGCACGCTCCCGGGAGAGGGCACTCCTCCAGGGGAGGAGAAGCGCAGGTAGAGCTGCCGGATGCGCGTTGCGTCGGGGTACTCGTCGAGGTGGTCTGCGCCGTCGTCGATGCGCGACTCGTCGATCCAGATCGAGAAGTGGGGCTGCAGAGGTGGGCCGCCGGCCTCCTTCTGGCAGTCGGGGCCGCTGCACTTGGGATCCGGGAACATGCAGTCCCCCTTCCCCGGCGCCGGCGGGAGCTCGAACTCCGTCCACCAGGTGTGACCCTTGGGGTTGCGGAAGAGGGCGACGCCCACGACGAAGAGCGCGGCGGGATCCCGCTCGAATTTCACCTCGGTCCGCGTGTCGGGATAGACCGGGAACTCGTCGACCTTCACCAGATCGTCCTGCAGCGTCGCCTTGTCGTCCTTCCAGATCTGGTCGAACGAAGCGTTGAGGAGGCGGGTGTCCGTCTTAAGCTGGTAGAGGCGAAGCTGCACCGGGCGCGGGCTGCCGTCCTCCTCCGGGTTGATCTTCGGGGAGGCGATGATGGTCATCCCCACGACCTGGAGGGTGCACGATTTCGGGGGCTGAACGACGACGGGGGTGCCGCTCGAGCACGCAACACCGAGGCCGCCGAGCGAGATCGCGGCGGCGATCGCCGCGGTGACCAGGAGCGTGGCACGAGCGGGAATCATCAACCCCCCCCTTCCGCGCAGACGATAGCGCCCTCTGCGTCGAGCGAGAGGCGCATGTCGGAGAGCGTGTCGCCCGCGGCGATGCGGCGGAGGATCTCCGACGAGACGAGCGGCATGACCGTGCCGCGCAGGATGTGATCCACGTTGCGGGCGCCGCTCTCCACCTCGCGGCAACGATCCGCGATCGTCTCGTAGACCTTGGGGTCGACGGCGAGGTTGATGCCGTGTGCCTCCTTCGCACGCCGGCACACGGCGCCGAGCTTCATGCGAACGATCTCGAGCAGGGCCTCGGTGCCGATCGGATAGAAGGGCACCACCGTCATGCGCGCCAGCAGCGCAGGCTTGAAGTGCGCCGACAGCGTCGGCTTGACCAGGGAGATGACGTCCTCGATCGGCGGCGGAGGGCTGCCGGGCATCGCCGCACTGGTGATCAGGTCCGTCGCCAGGTTGCTGGTGAGGATGATGACGGTGTTCTTGAAGTCGATGACGCGACCCTCGCCGTCAGCGAGCATTCCCTTGTCGAACACCTGGTAGAAGATGTTGAGGACTTCCTTGTCGGCCTTCTCGCACTCGTCCAAAAGGACGACCGAGTAGGGCCGCTGGCGGACCGCCTCCGTGAGGACGCCGCCCTCGCCGAAGCCCACGTAGCCAGGCGGCGAGCCGATGAGGCGGGAGACGGTGTGCCGCTCCTGGAACTCGCTCATGTTGATGGTGACGATGAAGCGCTCGCCGCCGAAGAGGAGCTCGGCCAGACCGAGCGCCGTCTCGGTCTTTCCGACGCCGCTGGGACCGACGAGGAGAAACACGCCCAGCGGCTGCGACGGCGGCTTGAGGCCGGAGCGGGCGGCGCGGAGCTCGCGCGCGATGGCCGACAGGCCCCCGTCCTGCCCGCGGACCCGCGCCCGCATGCGGTCCTCCAGGTGCAGGATCGCCTCGACGTCGTCCTTGACCATCTTGCCCACGGGGATGCCCGTCCAGTCGCAGATGATCGAGGCCACCAGAGACTCGTCGACGTCGGCGTGGACCAGCAGCTCCTCGGGCTTGATGGCCTTCAGCTTGTCGAGCTCCGCCCGCAGCTCGGGGCGCTTGGCCTCCGCACCGCCCGCCAGCTCCTTCCGGAGAGCGTCGATGTGGTCGACGATGGCGCGCTGCTCGGTCGCCCGCTTCTCGAGCACCTCGAGCTGGGCTCGTAGCTCGGTCTGACGCGTCAGCGCTGCAGCCTTGGCGTCGTCGTTGGTGGAGATGCCCGCCGCGAAGTCGCGCTCGTAGGCCTGAAGCTCGCGCTCGACGCCGGCCAGGGAGGCCTTCGTGTCGTCGATCACTGCGGGCCGCGCCGCGCGGACGATCTTCGCGCGCGCTGCCGCCGTGTCGAGGAGGTCGACGGCCTTGTCGGGGAGCTGCCGGCCGCTGATGTACCGGCTGGACAGCGAGACCGCCGCCCGCACCGCCTCGTCCTGGATGACGACCCCGTGGGCCTCTTCGAACCGACGCGCGAGCCCCCGCAGCATCAGGGTCGCGACCTCGATCGAGGGCTCCTCCACCTTGACCGGCTGGAAGCGGCGCTCGAGGGCTGCGTCCTTTTCGAAGTACTTCTTGTACTCGGCCCAGGTCGTGGCCGCGATCGTGCGAAGCTCGCCGCGCGCGAGCGCAGGCTTGAGCAGGTTCGCCGCGTCCCCGCCGCCCTGGGGCCCGCCGGCGCCGATGATGGTGTGCGCCTCGTCGATGAACAGGACGATGGGCTTGGGCGACGCCTTCACCTCGGTGATGACGCCCTTGAGGCGGTTCTCGAACTCGCCCTTCACGCCCGCACCTGCCTGCAGAGCGCCGAGGTCGAGCGTCAGCACGTGCACGTTCTTGAGCTGCTCGGGGACGTTGCCCTCGGCGATGGCCAGGGCAAGTCCCTCGACCAGCGCGGTCTTTCCGACGCCTGCCTCGCCGACGATGATCGGGTTGTTCTTGCGGCGCCGGACGAGGATGTCGACCAGGCTCCGGATCTCCGGCTCGCGACCGAAGACGGGATCGAGCCCGTTCTCCTTCGCGCGCAGGGTGAGGTCGGTGGTGAAGCGAGCCAGCGGCCCCTCGGGCGCGCCGAGCCCGGTGGGCGCCCCCTTTGCGGGCTTGCCGCCGGCTGCCGCCGCGCCCGTCGTTCCTGCCGTCCCCTCGCCGATGGCACGGACGGAGCCGGCCTCGCCGCTTCCGGCGGCGATGGTCGGGAGGTTCTTGCGCAGGTCCTCGCGCTCGATCTTCTCGAGGACGGGGAGCTCGAACGGCAGATAGCGGCTCGGCGCCATCGCCAGCCGGACCAGCAGGGCGCCTGACCGCACCTTGGCCTCGCCCAGCTCGGTCGATGCATACACCCACGAGTCCTGCAGCAGCTCGAAGAGCAGCGAGCCGAAGGTGGGCTTGCCCGCGTTGCCGCTGCGCAGATCACCCAGATAGCGCTGGATGGAGGAGCGCATGTAGGCCGGGTCGATCTCGTAGTGCTCGAGGATCCGGTGCAGATCGCTCTCGAGATCGTCCAGCAACGCGACGATCACGTGCTCGACGGTCACCTCGTAGTGGCGCGCGGCGATGCACGCGCTTGCGGCCCCTTCGAGCGCACGCGTGCAGGTGGGATTCAGGGTCTTCAGCAGGGAGCGTGGTTCAGCGACGAGCACCGCGACCTCGTTTCAGGGCTCAGTCGTCGTGCCAGACGACGACGTTCGTGGACGGCACTTCATGGTTTTCGGGAGAAGAGTTCGGGGAAGTCTGCCATCGAACGGCGTCCGCTTGAACGTCCACCGTGCGGGTGCTTGCCATGGGTGCCCGCCGGGAAAGGATGGGAAGGGGCAAACGGGTCGATTTCGTCGCGTGGAGAGGTGCGCGGCTCCGGGGTACCGGAGGGTGCCGGAGCTGCAATCGTGGAGTCGTCATCTCCGCCGCCGTTCTCGAGCTGTACGGGCGGCGCATACTGGGAGTCGTCCAGCGGACGCTCGCTGGCCAGACGGGACAGAGCGGACCGGGGGACGTGGAGCTTGAGGAGCATCCCCTTCTGGAGCTTGGCTGCGGGATCGAGCCGGTTGTCCGCCACGATCCGTGCGGTCTTGATGCCGAAGCGGCGCGCGATGGCGGGCAGCGTCTCTCCGTCGTCCACGCGGTAGAACACCACCGCTGTTTCGGAGTCGGTCGGCGCCCCATCGTCTCCCTCGCGGTCGGCCGTCTCGGCTCCCTGCATCTCCGCGGGCGGTCGCCTGTCGGAGGGGCCGGGCATGGGCTCGTTCCACAGCGAGGTGGTCCTCGGGGCACGGCGGGTGGGCACGGGAATCAGCTCGTCGGAGCCCCAGTCGAAGCGGTCGTCGACACTGTCGTCCGAGCCGCCCGGATGGAAGTGGGCGAGCAGGCGCGGGAGCATCGTGTTGGCCCGGGCGACGCCCTTGGACGGCACGTGGAGCGTGACGCCGTTGCCGCGGTCGGGCGCGAACGGAGTGAGGAGCTCGGGGTTGAGCAGGCGCAGACGGTCCACGCTGGTCCCGGCAGCGCGGGCGACCAGACGGAGCGGCGTCCCTGCCGGCACCTCGAGCGGGGAGGCCATGAGGGGCGGGTCCTGCTGGACCTCGTCGAAGCCGAAGCGGTCGAGGTTCCGCAGGAGCAAGGCCACCGCGATGATCTTGGGGACATAGGCGAGGGCTTCGTCCGGGATGGCTCCACGCACCAGCGACAGCGTCCAGTAGTCGTTGGTCGAGAGCTCCTGGACGCGCTGGGTCAGGCGCCCGTAGCCCATGTCGTAGGCCGCCATCGCCAGCTCCCACGAGCCGAAGCGCTCGTAAAGATCCGACAGGTAGCGGGTGGCGGCGTCGGTGGCCTTCTCGATGCTCCGCCGCTCGTCGTAGTCCTCGTCCACGGCGAGGCCGTACACGTGCGCGGTGCCGGGCATGAACTGCCACAGGCCCATCGCCCCCTCGCTGGAGACGGCGGTGGGCGAGTAGCCGCTCTCGACGAAGACGAGCGCCTCGAGGTCCTGCGGCATGTTGCGCTCGCGCAGCGCGCGGGCGACCACGTCGTGATAGCGGCCGCTCCGCTTCAGCCAGTTGCGAAAGAGCTTGCGGCCGTTGGTGCTCTCTGTGAGGTAGCGGAAGAAGCGCTCGACGCGCACGCTCGCGTGGACGGGGATGTCGGGCGCCCTCAGGCCGACCATCCAGTTTCCCTCGGGAGCAGGAGCTGCGCCCGGATCCGCATCGTCTGCGTTGCACAGCCGCCGCTCGACACCCGTGCCACACACGGAGGCAGGATGGGAGGTCTGAGGTCGGGTGACCCCGGCGTGCTGCTCGCCGGTGCGCTCGCCGAACATCTCGAACTCGGGAGAGCGAAGGACGCGCAGGGCGCTCGACTCGGACCCGTAGTTGGGAGCCGCTGCCTGCGCCGCCCCCCCAGGATCGGGAGGCGCGGTGGTGGCCGCCGACGCAGCGATCGTTGCCGCCACGGGGGGCGTCAGTCCCACGCGCGTCGTGAGCGCACGTGTGACCTGTGTCGGCACGGCGCCGTAGCCGAGCGTGATGCCGGCCGAGAAGACACTCGTGAGGAGCGCGGCGGTGCGTGCGTAACGCATATGCGCCACGTAGGCTGTCATGGCTGCGGAAGCAACCGCAAGAAAGGCGCGCAAATACCTTGTGACGTAGCGCGCCGGATGACTCGCCACTCTTGCCCGACGCTGATAGGCTCTGGCCCGTGGCGGTCGGTCTGCGCATGCGCGTGGTCAACACGCAGGACGGCTCCGTCCTCGAGAGGACCTTTGATCGCTCGCCAGTGCGCATCGGACGGAGCTCGCTGAACGAGCTCCAGATCCAGGCCGCCTTCGTCTCGCAGTACCACGCCGTCATCGAGTTCGACGGCACGAGGCTTCAGCTGCGCGATCTGGGCAGCACCAACGGGACGACCCTCCGAACCTCCGGTCGGGTTCCCCCCAACACCCCCATCGACCTCACACAGCAGAACTACGAGTTCGCGATCGTCTCGCTGTGGTTCCAGCTCTTCTTCGTGAGTGACGTCGCCCCCGCCAAGGCGGAGCGCAAGCGGGAGGGGACCATCCTCTCGATGGATGTCAACGAGCTGCAGAAGATGATGGCCGGGGGCCAGCCAGCCGCCGCGCACCCTCCTGCAGCCGGTCCAGATCGGAGCCGCGAGCAGCTCGCGCGCCTCCAGCCGGCGTACGACGAGTACCGTGCGAGCTGGGGCAAGCTCTATCGGGAGCTCTTCTCTCTCACGAACTCGCTCGACCCGGCGTCGCGTAGCCGCCTGCTCCAGCAGATGCTCGCCGACATGGCCCCCGTGCAGAACGAGGGTGACTTCCAGCGGCTCGCCTCGCAGTTCGGAATGCCCGCGGCCGTTGCCGGTCCCGCGCAGGGCAAGGGAGGAGGAACGCGGGAGGAGACGGTCGCGCTGCAGGCGCTCCGCGATCTCGCGGCGTCGTTCGTCCCGGAGCGCGGGCCACTCGAGCGTGTGGTCGACGTCGTGGCGTTCGCGCAGAAGATGCAGGACGTGCTCGACGTCTTCTTCAAGTGCTTCCTCCCGCTGCGCGATGGTCACAAGCAGTTCCAGACGCAGATGGACATCAAGAAGACGCGGTCCCCCAAGGAGCAGATGAACGCTGCCCGGGCCGTGGAGATGGCGCGGGAGCCTCGGCAGCTCGCCGCCCGGGTGCTCGACTGGGCCGATCCGACCAACGAGGGGTCCCGTGCCATCGAGTCGACGTTCGCCGAGGTCATGGTTCATCAAGTGGCCATGCTGAACGGGGTCATGCGCGGCGTGCGGTCGCTGCTGGCAAAGCTCGCCCCTGCCTCCATCGAGGCGGAGCTCGGCAACCCGCGCCGGCGGACGGCCAGCGGGATGCAGCTCGGCCCCTTCCGCTACAAGACGCTGTGGGACCTCTACGGGGAGATCTACGGCGACTTCGCGGAGGACGAGAAGCAGGCCTTCATGCTCATCTTCGGCCCCGAGTTCGTGCACGCCTACTCCGAGCTCGCCGGCGACGCGCCGGCAGTGGGTGGCCAGGGCGGAGCGGCGCCTCACGCGTTCGGGCAGAACCCCGCCATGCCCCAGAACGCATTCGCACAAGCGCCGCCCGGGAGAGGCGCGACATCGCCGCCAGGGCAGCCGCCCATGGTGGGGATGCCGCCGGTCACGCATCCGCCACAGCCGAATCAACAGCAGGGGCAGCCCGCGCAGCCGCCCATGGTGAATCAGCCCCCCGGCCCGCAGCAGGGTCAGTGGCCAGGAGGCTCCTGGCCTGGTGGTCAGCCGCCCCGACGGTAGCCAGGGAGGATGGGGGGAGAGCGTTTTTTCCGGTCACCCCCAATCAAGTCTCTTGGCCAGAGGCACCAGAATGGGCGAGGCTTGGCACCGCAAGAGGGAGACTTCTTTCGATGACGTGGCACAAGGCTTGGTGTGTGTTGCTCGCTCCGGCGCTGTTGGTGATCGCAACCAGCTCGCCTGCGAGCGCCCAGTCGGCACCATCGCCCGTGCCCAATCGTGACCAGGGCTGGGGTGTGGCCACGACCGTGACGATGGGTGCAGCAGGTGCCATCGAGCTCCTGATGCCACGCATCTTCTACTCCGACCCGGAGTCCACGGTCGGCTGGAAGGCCCGCTGGCATGTGTCGCAGCTGGGTCCGGTCATGACGCTCACGGTGCTGACGCTGGCCAACGAGTTCCTGCTGAAGGGTGCCATCCAGGATCCCCGACCGGGCTGCGACTCGAGCAACACCCCCGGCCCGCACTGCGATACCTATGGCTCACCCTCGACGCACGCTTTCGGCTCCTTCGCGGCGCTCGGCCAGGGGACGGCGGTGTGGCTCTTCGACATGACGAAGTGGAGCGACGGGCGGTTCAACGCCGGGTCGTTCATCGGAAACGTCGCCCTCCCCCTCATCCTCGCGGGCGTCACCGACGTCGGTCGCACCGCGGGCAACTGGGAGAGCGCAGGGCAGGTCGTGGCGGGCAGCGTGGCCGGCGTAGGCCTCGGGTTCCTCACCGGGATGACCTACGCGCTGATGGCCCGCCCGGAGTGCGGATACACCGGCAACATGATCTGCTGGTAGTCCTGGCGCGGCTTGTTGCCGCGCCGGGGTAGCGCTACTCCTGGCGGCATGGTGGAGGATCGCTCGGGAGGCATCGCGTCGTTCGGCATCCGGTTCGGCGACGGCAAGCAAGGCGAGGGTGATGGGCCGCAGCCCGTCGAGGAGAGCACCTTCCGCGTCGTCGTCATCGCAGAGCTCGTGGCAGGGCCCGACTGGTCGACCGGTCGCACACCCACGCTCGATCCTCTGCGCATCGACGCCGAGTCGTTCGACACCGTGATGGGGCAGCTCGCTCCGTCGCTGGCCATCGAGGTGAGCGATCCGTTCGGGGAGAACGAGCCACCCCTTCGCATCGACCTGGTCTTGCGGGATCGCAAGTCGCTGCGTCCGAGCGAGCTCGTCGAGCAGGTGCCGGCCCTCCGGGCGCTGGTCGACGCGAGGCGTGTCGTGCAGGACGTGGCGGCGCGGAAGCTGACGGCAGAAGCCGCCCGTTCCCAGCTGGTGCGGATCCTCCCTCGACCCGGGTGGGCTGACGCACTGGTCCGCGAGGTGCGTCCCGCGCCGATCGTCCAGGAGGCGAAGGAGGAACAGGCAGCGCCACCGACCAGGGCCGCCGTGCCGTCTGCAGCGTCCAACGGCGGAGGGAAAAGCGGGCTCGATTCGCTCCTCGACATGGTCGACGTGTCCAGCGAGGCTCCCGTCGCACCCCCGAGCGCAAGGCCGGAGCCGCCCCGCAGCGAGCTCTCCCGGGTGGTGGAAGCGGTGGCGCGCAGCGCCCGACCCGCGGTCGCTCGCGCGGTCGTGGGCAGCGCTCCACAGCGCCTCGAGCAGGCTTTTCGGATCGTTCTCGACGGGATCCTCCGTCACCCCGAGGTGCGGCGTATCGAGTCTTCGTGGCGAGGTCTCCGCCTGCTGATCGAACACTGCGACCGGAAGGCGGGCGTCGAGGTCGACATCGTCAGCGCCGGAAGGGACGCGGTGAAGGACGCGCTGCGGCGCCTCCAGGACGCAGAGCCCGAGCGAGCGCCGATCGATCTCATCATCGTGGATCAGCGCATCGCGCCCGTCGCCGTCGACCTGGCGCTCCTGGAGAAATGGGCCGGGCTGGCCAGCACTCTGCTGGTTCCCATCGTGGTCGCCGGACACCCGACGATGCTGGGCGTCGAGTCGCTGGAGCTGGTGGCACGTTCGACCAGCGCCCTGTCGACCAGCGACGACGGCCGGGCGGTGGTGCTGCGTGGGATCGCCGCGCGCGAGGCGTCCCGGTGGGTGACCATCGTTCTCAACGACCCCCTGGTGAGGGCGCCCTACACACCGGCGAGCTCGCGGCTTCAACAGCCACCGTACGAGGAGGACGTGCACGACCCCGAGGCGTACGTGTTCACGAGCGGGGCGTACGTGGTGGGGGCGCTCTGCGCCCGGAGCCACGCGCGGCTGCGCTGGCCGACCGCTATCACCGGCGGGCGCGACGGCGTCCTGGGCAACCTCCCGGTGCACACGGTGCACGATCGCGGTCAGGATGCCGCGGTACCCTTGCAGGTCGTGCCGACCGAGGACGCCGTGCGCGAGGTGGCGCGCGCGGGATTGACGATGCTCACCTGCGCTCCGAACACCGACGCGGCGATCCTTGCCCGCGCCCCCGTTCTGCACCGGGGCGCGGCCGGCAACCAGGCCGCGGCGAGCACGCTCGGCGATCAGCTCTTCGTGGGCCGCTTCGCGCGAGCCGTGCAGCAGGTGGCAGCCGCCATACCGATGGGGACCGAGCCACGGGCGGCGGAGGAGGTCGCACGGATTGCGCTGATGGAGCTGTTCGAGCGCGCGGCCCCCGCCGGTCCCGAGGTCGCCGCCAAGGTCGAGCGCGACGCCCTCACCGTCACCGTGAGGCCACGCCGGTTCGCAGGGATCGCGCTGGAAGAGCTGACGCTGGGCGCTCCTCTCGGTTGAGGTGGCGCCACGGACGCGCTCCTTGTGGGCCGATTCGCCGGGGGCTAGCGTCGGATGATGGAGCTCGATCCGCTCCACCTGGCCAAGACCATCGAGGCCCGCCTCGCCGGAGACCTCGAGCTGGCACGGACGCTGGTCGACCATCCCGGAGCGACCATCCATCCGTCGCTCGCTCCGTCGTCGCGCGCCGCCGCGGCCCTGGGTGCGCTCCGCGCGCTGGGAGCGACCCTCGGCGACAAGATCGACGTACACCACACCCTCGGCGAGGGCGGCATGGGCGTGGTCCACCTGGCGACGCAGGCCACCCTGGGGCGCCATGTGGCCGTGAAGACGCTGCGCAAGGGGGCGGGCGACGAGGACGCGGCGCTGCGAATCGTGCGCGAGGCCTGGGTAACGGGAGCGCTGGAGCATCCCAACATCGTTCCCGTCCACGACGTCGGGGTGGATGCCTCGGGTGCTCCGGTCATCGTCATGAAGCGTATCGAAGGTCGCGTCTGGTCTCGGCTGATGCGGGACAGCGTGGAGATCTCGCGGCGCTTCGCGGCCTCGGACGCGCTCGAGTGGAACCTGCGGACGCTGGCCAGCGTCTGCAACGCGATCCATTTCGCTCACAGCCGGGGCATCCTGCACCGCGATCTCAAGCCGGACAACGTCATGATCGGCGAGTTCGGCGAGGTGTACGTGCTCGACTGGGGGATCGCCGTGAGCCTGATCGACGACCCCAGCGGGCGCCTCCCGGTGGCGTCGCAGGCCAAGGAGATCGCCGGCACGCCCAGCTACATGGCGCCGGAGATGCTGCTGGGCGACCCCAGCGCGTACTCTCCCCGCACCGACGTCTATCTCCTGGGCGCAATTCTCTACGAGATCTTCGCGGGTGAGCCGCCTCACAAAGGCGGGGACATCCACGCCATCGTGACCAACATCCTCGTGTCCGGACCGACCTTCCCGTCCGGCTTCCCGACCGAGGCTCGACGCATCTGTGCCCGCGCCCTCGAGCGCGACCCGGCGGGGCGCTTCGAGAGCGCCCTCGAGCTGCGCCTCGCCATCGACGAGTACCTGCGCCATCGAGGCTCGCGCAAGCTCGCTCACGATGCCAAGCGAAGCCTCGCGCTGCTCCAGCAGGCCACACTCGCGGAGCCCGGCGAGGATCGCAAGCTCACGGTGGCCAACCTGCTCGGAGAGTGCCGCTTCGGCTATCACGCTGCCCTCTCGGCATGGCCCGAGAACGAGGCCGCGCGCAACGGCCTCGACCGGGCGCTGCTCCTGGTGATCGACCTGGAGCTCGCCGAGGGCAGCCCCGCGGCAGCGGCGACGCTGCTTCGAGAGGTTGCCGCCCCGCCGCTCGACGTCGCGAGGCGCGTCAGCGACGCGCTGGCCGCTCGCGCCGAAGAGGATAGGCGTCTGCGCAGGATAGAGGGGGATCTGGATCCCACGGTTGGCTCCCGCACGCGTGCCCTGCTGGGGGGCGTGTTCGGGCTGCTGTGGACCATGACGCCCGTCGGTGCATGGCTCTTCTCGCGCTACACACACGGGGGCGGCGCTTCGTACTTCGACATCACCGTACTGCCCGCGCTGGTTTTCCTCGTCCTCGGCGGGGTGGCCTTCGTCTGGGCGCGCGAGAGCCTCACCAAGACCGCCCTAAACCGGCGCATCGCCCTGACCTTCGGCCTCTACATGGTGGGTCAGTGCATCCTCAGCGCGGGAGGGTGGCTCGCGGGTATCCCACCCGCTCAGCTCCATCTCGTGTTCGTCTTCACCTGGGGCCTGACCTACACGCTCCTGGCCATCTGGACCGAGCGCTGGTTTGCCTTGCCCGCAGTGACCTGTGCCGCCACGTTCCTCGTCGCGGCCGCGCAACCCCACCTGGTCCACGTGCTGATGTCGCTCGATCACCTGGCCTTCGTCATCGTGGTGGTCTGGGTGTGGTTCCCGAAGCAGGACGTGGCGCGCATCCAGGAGAGGAGGCGGGAGCTGCGGGCGCGCGCGGGGCGTTGGCTGCTGGGGACGCGGGGCGAGGAGCAGCCATGACCGGTCCGTCACTCCGCATCATCCAGATCAACGACGTCTATACCCTCGAGCACCTGCCGCGCCTGGCCACGCTCCTCCGCCACCATGCGCAGGACAACCAGGCCGACGTGCTCCTCGCGGTCGTCGCGGGCGACTTCCTGGCCCCCAGCATCCTCTCCAGCCTCGACGGGGGACGCGGGATGGTGGACTGCCTCACCACCATGCGGTTCACGCACGCAGCGCTCGGCAACCACGAGGATGACATACCCACCGCTCAGCTTCGCGAGCGTGTGCTGGAGCTCCAGGCGGGCGGCGTCTGCTGCCTCGCGACCAACGTCCATGGCTTCACGCCGGCGCTGGCCGAAAACGATGTGATCGACGTGGGGAGACCGGAAGGTCGGCGCGTGCGCGTTGGCCTCGTGGGGGTGGTGATGGATGACGCCACGGTGTACCGGACGTCTCCGTTCGGGGGCGCGACGCTCGAGCCCCCCAACCCGGCTGCCCTGCGCGAGGCGACGGCCTTGCTCGCTGCAGGATGCGCGTGCGTCATTCCCATCACCCACCAGCCGATGCCGGACGACCGTGCGCTCGCCGTCGCGGGCGAGCCGCTCCACCTGCCCCTCATCGTGGGTGGACACGAGCACCTGCCTTTCCTCGAGCAAGTGACCGGAACGTGGATCGTGAAGGCCGGGTCGGATGCCGTGAAAGCCGCGGTGATCGACCTCTCCTGGCCAGCGCAGGCGCCCGAGACTGGACCGGACCGGCCCAGCGTGACGGTGCACCTGGAGGCCACGGCCGACTACGCGGAGGACGCGGACCTCCGCCGGCGCGTCGACCAGCACATGGCGAAGGTCCACGCGCTGGAGGAGGCGACGCTGATGACCCTGGCGCCGGGCGAGAAGGTCTCTTCCATCGGAGGCCGTGCTTCCCCCACGTCCCTCGCGACGCTCCTGTGCACGCGGCTCCGCGACGCACTCTGTGCAGAGGCGTGTCTCTTCAACGGCGGCGGCATCCGGGCCTCCCGCGAGTACACGGAGCGCTTCACCTACGGCGACCTGAAGGCCGAGGTGCCGTTCGACAACGAGATGGTCGTCGTTGCCATGCCCGGGCGCGTCGTCCGCGAGGCCGTCGCAGCCTCCCGCGCCACGGCGCCGGCAGAGTCGGGCTCGTACCTCCAGACAGATGACGGCGTCGTGGTGGAGGAGCCCGCGCACCGGGTGGTCGCGCTGAGAGGAGCGCCGCTCGATGAAGCACGCGACTACCGGGTAGCGATAGTGCGAAACTTGCTCGAAGGAATGGACCACATCGAGCCGCTGGTCCGGTTCGCGAAGGAGTATCCCGAGCGCCTGCCCGAGGTGGGAACCGGGCGAGACGTGAAGGTCGTCCTGGTCGAGGCCTTCGCGCGGGCCTTGTGGCACGGCCTGGGGGGATTCGACGCGGTCGATGCAGACCACGATGGCAAGGTCACGCCGGACGAGATCGCGCTTGCCGTGTCGAGGATCTCGCACTCCCAGCCGTCACCCGTGGCTGCCGGGCTGCTGTTGAACGCCATCGACGTGAAACATCAGGGCGCGATCACTCGCGACGAGGTGGAGGACCTGGAGCAGGAAGGAAAGGCGTAGCGCGGGGTCGTTCGTTCTCGCTCCCGCCGTGAATGGAGGTCCACGCCTCTTGCAGCCGGACGAGACATTTCGCCCCTTCTTCCGGGAACTGCCCGCGCCGCGGGCGCAACGGGTAGGGCGTGGTGCCCCGATGCGTCACGGCGCCGAGGGCACGGCTGTTGCGATCACCTCGAGCCGTCATGCAGCGGTTCCTCCCCCTCTTCCTTGGCTTGGGTCCCGGTCTCGTCGGCTGCGCGACGCTGCACCGCGCGCAGCTCGACGAGATCGATGCCCAGTACGGCCACCTCGTACCCTTCGAGATTCACGCCTCCGAGACGGGCGTCAACACCAAGGCCGTCGGCCAGATCGCCTCTGCGGCCATGCAGAGCGCGCGCCCTTCGCAGATCGCTGCGATCGTGGCGCTGTTCCAGTACGGACCCAAGACGGGGAACGTCGTCTACGATGACCGCTTCGCCGACGTGGTGGCCGAGCAGATCCTCGAGCGCTGCCCATCGGCCCACGTAACCGGTCTCATGAGCCTGCGTGAGTCCACCAGCTACTACGCGGTGAGCGGTGAGTACGTCACCGTCCGCGGCTACTGCATCGTCGACTGATCGAGGTCCCCACCATCATGAGCAAACCCAACGCCGCCTTCGCTGCGCTCGTCCTGTCGTCGTGTCTCGCTTGCCTCACCGGTTGCACCGCGCTGCAGAGCGTGTCCGTGACGCAGATCCCGAGCGACCGTTCGCGCCCGCTGCGCGCCGAGGTGAGCAACAGCGCCTTTCTGGGCATCCACTTCGACAACAGCTTCCTCGAGCCGCTCACCGCGGACCTGATGCGCCAGTGCCCGCGCGGCCGCGTGACCGGGCTGCTCACGAAGCAGGAGTCCACGCTGTACATCATCGTGGAGACGCGGCGAGTGATCGCCACGGGGTACTGCGTGTACGACGTGCCCGGCCCGCAGCAGAACGAGGCCACGGCGATGCGGGAGGCGCGCTGAGCATGCGACGCTCTCTGCTCTTGCTCCTCGCGGGGGCCTTGTGCGGCTGCTCGTACAGCATGCACGAGTACCAGGCGGCCGGTTACGCTCCGGCCACGCAGACTGCAGGGCCCACCCGTCAGGCCGTGTGGATCCACTCGCGCGCCGACCAGAGGGTATTCCTCCGCATCACCGACAACACGCGCTACGTGGATGAGGCTTACGAGCGGCTGGTGGCGCAGTGCCCGGGCGACATCGTCGCGGTGAACACACGCTACTCCACCCAGCTCGGGTTCCTTTCGTACAAGAACACCGTGGAGATGCAGGCGTTCTGCCTGCGCTGAGGCGCGCCCGCGCGATCGAGCGACGACGATTGCTCCACAGCCGAGGGGCTCGACCGGCGGCGCCTTGCCTGTCGCGGTCCCGGCGACTAAGTTCGCCCTTCATTCCATGCTGAATCGGAAGGCAATGAAGGGCGACGTCCTGGGGCGCGCGGCGAACAAGTTGAAGCGCGAGTTCTACCGGCTGCCCGCCATTCGAGTCGTCCGCGGCTACGAGTACCACCAGGCCCTCGAGGCGCACGCGCTGCGGCTTCCACCGCTCAACCCGGTCGACCTTCCGCTCTACCAGGCGTTGCGAGCCGAGGGTGCCTACATCACGCCGGTCGTCTCGCTGGGCCTGCCCAACACCGACGTCATGCTCGCCGCTTGCGACAAGCTCGCCGGCGAGCTCCGGGCGATGCCGCTCGAAGGCCAGAACGCGCCGAGGTTGCCCCTCCATCGGCTGATGGACTTCCCCGAGATCTACATGTGGGGTCTGGATCGACGCCTGCTCGACTTCATCGAGAACTACGTGGGCCTGCCCATCCGCTATCACGGCGCGGACATCCGTCGTGAGGTCGCGGACGGCAAGGTCAACGACGTGCGGCAATGGCACATCGACGCCGAAGACCAGCGGATGTTCAAGATCATCCTCTACTTGAACGACGTGGAGGTGGGCGGAGGTCCGTTTCAGTACCTGCCGCGAGCGCTCACCATCGAGACGGCTCGGCGACTGCACTACGGCTCCGGCTTCGTGACCGACGAGGCGATGAGCGCGGTCTTGCCGCCCTCGGAGTGGATCGAGTGTCTGGCCAAGGCGCACTCGGCGGTCATGGCGGACACCTGCAAGATTTTCCATCGCGCACAGCCCCCACGCACGAGGGATCGCTACTCGATTACCTTCTCGTGGACGTCGACCTCGGCCGTGAAGGCCTACCCGACCATGCCCATCTCGGACGAGGCGTTCTCCTACATCCACGCGCACACCGACGAGCGACAGCGCGCGTGTCTCCCGGTACGAGCGCCGTCCTGACGAAGAGGCCCACGTGGAGGAGAACGCCGACGAGTCGCGCGCGAGCGCGAGCCAGGCGGACGCGCCCGATGTCGATGCACGGAGCGCCACCCTCCTCGCGATAAAGAACGCCTTCACCCTGGGCGGGGCGCTCATGTTGACGGGCGTGATCGCGCTCGCCATGCGCGTGCTCGTGCTCCCGCGTGCGCTCGGCCCCGAACAGTTCGGGACGCTGAGCTTCGCCGACGCGTTCACGGCGACCTTCTTCGTCGTGCTCAGCCTCGGCGTGGAGCAGTACGTCCGCAAGGAGGTGGCGGTCCGGCCGGCGCTGGCGAGCGAGTTCTACGGGGGCGCCGTTCTGGTCCGCGTGGCCCTGACGGTGGGCGTGCTCGTGGCCATGGGCGTGGTCCTCTACTTCAAGCACGAGCCGGTCGACACCACCGTCACTGTGTATCTCTACGCCCTGGCCCAGTTCGCGGTCACGGCGAACGCCACGCTGAGCGCGATGCTGCACGCCAAGGGGCGTGTGCGGGGCATGAGCATCCTGTCGGTGGTCACGAAGGTAGTGTGGGCTGGCGGGGTGCTGTGGGCCATCGCGTCGAAGAGCCATCACCTGTGGGCCTACGGAGCTTCGTTCCTCGCGTCCGAGGCCATCGAGGTCGTCGCGCTGACCTGGCTCGCGCGCCGACACCTGGGGCTCGCCTTCCGCGTCGACATGGCGGCGACCAGGAGGATGCTCATCAGCAGCCTGCCCTACTACGTGGCCGGCGTCGCCACCGTGGCGTACGGCAAGCTCGATGTCTCGATGCTCGAGTTCGCCGCGGGCAGCAAGGAGGTGGGGCTCTACGGCGCGGCCTCCCAGCTCGCCAACCTCACGCTTCTGATCACTCCCATCATCGGATGGGTGCTGACGCCGATGCTGGCACGCGCGGTGGATCGTTCGCGCGAGGAGTTCTACGAGCACGTGTGCCGCTCGATGGAGCTGATCCTCACCATTGCCATCCCAGCTTCGCTGCTCATCAACCTGGGGGCTGACGTGTGGATCCACATCGCCTTCGGGACTCCCTACGCCGCAGCCGCGACGACGCTGCGGGTGCAGTCGACGATGTTCGTTCTGACCTACGTGGCCATCATCTACGCGATGACGCTGGTCATGCTGGAGCGGGCATGGGTGCTCACCTGGATCTCGGTGGGAGGGCTGGTCGTCAACGCGGGGCTCAACCTGATATTCGTGCGGTACTCGGTCGCGCTGCTCGGAGAGGGCGGGGGGGGAACGGGGTGTGCCGCGGCGATGCTGGGGACCGAGATCTTCGTCAGCGCGTGCATGGCGGTGGCGATCGGGCGTGGCGCGTTCGACCGCCGGGGGATGAGCACGGTGCTGCGCAGCCTCCTGGTGTACGCCGTCGTGGTCGTCGTGCATGTTCTGCTCCGCCCCATCGGCCCGGTGCGGCTGGCGATCGACGCCGCCCTTTACGTCGCCCTGGCGGTGATCGTTGGCGCTCTGCGGCCGCGGGAGATGCTGTCGACCTTGCGCGAGGCGCTCCGCCGGAAGTCCGAGGGCACGTAGAGTTGCGAATCCACGCGTCCTCGGGCTACCGTCCCGCTCGTCTTGGTTCTCCTCCGACTTCTCGCCGCAGTCGTACTGACGACCATGGTCTCCGCGGGATGTGGCACCACGGGCCCGTTCGTGTGGGCGAGCCAGCTCCAGCCTGAAGAGGTCGGCTCGACGGATTACACGATCGCCGTGGGCGACGTCGTGAGCGTCCGCGTGTTCGGCCAGGACGCAATGTCGACCCACGCCAAGGTGCGGAGCGACGGGAAGATTTCCATGCCCTTCCTCGGCGATGTGGTGGTCGCGGGAAAGGCGCCTGGCGCCCTGGCCCGGGAGATGGAGACGGGCCTCAAGAACTTCATCAACTCGCCCAACGTGACCGTCACCGTCGACGACTTTCAGCCCACGACGGTGACCGTCATCGGCGAGGTGAACCACCCGGGCACGATCACCGTCGAGCGCAACGCCAGCGTGCTCCAGGCGCTGGCGAATGCAGGCGGGCTGACCGAGAACGCGGCTCGCGACGACATCTACGTGCTGCGAGAGGCGCCCGTCCCCCGGCGGATCCGCTTCACCTACGACCGGCTCACGCGGACCCCGCCGGCCTCGACGTTCCGCCTCCGCCTGGGGGACGTCGTGGTCGTCGAGTGATCGATGCTTCACGTGCTCCCATCGTCGGTGCTCGCCGACGGGGTGTTCACGCTCAGCGATCGCACCGAGGCGCGCGTCCGGGCGCCAGATCCCATCACCAATGCCGTCGCGCTCGACCTCGATACGCTGATGGACGCACGAGCGGTCTGGAGGGCGGGGACCGCCACCTACACGCTCGCCGACCTGCCGCGCTTCACGCTGCTCGACTACAACGGCGCGGCTATCCAGGGCGCGGTCCTCGACAGCGCGCTCGCCTCTATCGAGTGGCGGCTACCCCGTGTTCGCATCCGTGTGGCGGAGAACGCCAGCTATGGACAGCTGAGCTTCGAGTCGCTCTCGGCCATCCCGGCACCGGGTACCCCGCAGCCCATCACGCCAGGACAGCCCACGCCCCTTCCCACGGCCACCCTGGTTCCACCTACGAGCAAGTCCATCCTCTACGCCTCCTCCGACACGTCGGTCGGATCGACGCTGGAGCTGCGGCGGTGGACCGTTCTGGCGCGGGTCGGGTATCAGCTCACCGGTGGAGTGGACAGCGCAGCGCAGGAGGTCCTTCCCTTCCAGCAAGGCCCCTACGCGGAGGTGACGGCGGACGACCGGATCGATGGTCGCAATCACCTGACGACGGCAGCCAACGGCTCGGAGACGTCGTTCTCCCAGGGCACCGAGGATGTCCTCGCCGAGGCCGAAGAGCGCTGGCGGCACACGTGGGCCCCGAAGACGGAGACGATGCTGGTGGGTGGCTGGTACCTCGCCCGGACGCGGGCGGGGTTTGGTGAGCCCGACGTGTTCGCGAACAACGTCGTCGCCGAGGGTGCGTTCGACCAGCGATTCACGAGCGGAGGCGGTGCGGGCGAGTTCCGCGCCGATGTCCGGCTCGCGCCCTTCATCAACCGGCTCACGGGGCTCGTCGACGAGCAGATCCGCGGCAGCCTCGAGGCAAGCTGGGGCCGCCGGCGCTTCAAGCTGCGTGCGTTCGCCAGCGCCGCCGAGTCCACCGTGCAGGGGACGGCCACCTCCGCTCGACTGGCCACCGCCGAAGTGGATGCTGCCTACAAGGTCAACAAGTACCTGACGTTCGACGGGGGAGTCCGGGCGCTGTACCAGGAGCAGAACGCTCTGGGGCCGACGCCCGCCGCGGGAGGTCCTGCACCCATCGTCGAGGGCACGCTGTCGCAAGGGGTGCTCTTCTTCGCAGTCACCGTGAGCTCACCGAAGCTGAGGTTCTGATGCGTGTCCCTGCGAGCCGGTCACGCCTGCGCCTGGGTCACCTGCACGTCGACAGCATGACGTCCGCGCAAGCCCTCGACGCGATCGCCGCGATGATCGCGGAGCATCGCGGGGGCACTGTCTTCACCCCCAACGTCGATCACGTGGTGATGGCGGATCACGACGCGCGCTTCCGCCAGGCCTACCAGACCGCCGACCTCTCCCTGGCCGACGGCATGCCCGTGCTCTGGGCCTCGCGCGCTCTCGGACAGCCGTTGCCCGAGAAGGTCTCCGGGTCGGACCTCGTGCTCCCGTTGATGGAGCGCGCGGAGCGCGCCGGGTGGCGTGTGTACATCCTCGGGGGAGCTCCCGGCGTCGGCGAGCTGGCTGCCCAGCGCCTGGTCGAACGATTCCCCCGAATCGTCATCGCCGGCACCGACGCGCCGCGCATCGACATGGACGCGCCGCTATCGTCGCGGGCCTCCACGCTCGAGCGCGTGCGCGCGGCCCGCCCGGATCTGGTGCTCGTCGCCCTCGGCGCGCCCAAGCAGGAGCTCTGGATCGCGGAGGCAGCCCCCGACCTGCGACCTGCGGTGCTGCTGGGCATCGGCGCCGCGGTGGACTTCATCGCCGGGACGGTGAAGCGTGCGCCGCGGTGGATGAGCGACTCGGGGCTGGAGTGGCTCTTCCGCCTCGGCCAGGAGCCCCGGCGCATGTGGAAGCGGTACCTCGTTCGCGATCCGGAGTTCCTCCTCATCCTCCTGCGCGACCTGCGGAGGACGCGATCGGGCAGGTAGCCGACACCGACGTCACTCGATCTTGTGCTCCTCGAGGGTCGCGAAATCGACCTCCCCGAGGGTCGGCAGATCGAGGGCTCGCTCGACCTGCCACCGCTCGACGAACCGCCCCCTGCGGACGTCGACCGCCACGGCCGCGAAGATCGCCACGACCAGACCGCCGATCAGCCCTGCGAGGACGACGAGGACCGCGTTCGGCTTCGAGGGCTTCTTGGGGTAGAGGGGCGGATCGACCACGCTGTAGCGATACTTGAACGCGGCCTCGGCGGTGTCGAAGTCGATCTGCGCCGTCTCGATCTGCCCGCGCAGCTGGGAGTACTCGCTCATGGCGTCCCGTAGCTGGGTGCGGGCGTACATCATCGCCGGATCCCTGTCGTCGCTCGGCTCCTGCTCGATGCGGATGATCGAGCCCGGGAGGGGGGGCGGCGTCGCCACCGCGCCACCCGTCGAGATGATCGGGACGACACGGGACTCTGCGGCTGCCGTCGCGCTCCGCTCGTCGAACTCCTTCTGCAGGCGCGCCACGTCCGCGCGCAGAGCCTGTACCTGGGGCGACTCGCTGGACAGCGAGGCGATGGTCTGGCGAAGATCGATGATGACGGGGTGGTTCTCCGTGTAGGTCGCGCTCTTCTCGGCGAGGCTGGCGTTCAGCTCGGAGAGGCGACGGCGACGGAACTCCTCCAGGTCGTTGATGGCGCGCTGCTTGGCCTCGATGCTCACCTTCAGCTGGACGAGCTCGGGATCGGGCTCGCTCGAACGGCGCGCTGCAGACGCGCCGCCTCCCCCGGTGGGTAGTGGTGGCGGGGAAGGTACTGCCGTGGCGGTGGTGAGGGGCCTCGCGGCGCGCTCCGCGCGGAGCTTCTCGATGGTCTCGACCGCCGCATCGACGTCGGTACGGCGCGCGGCTGCGTGGTTCTGGAGGATGGATACCTGCTCGGCGATGGCGGTGATCTCGGTTGCGTGACGCGCCTCGAGGTAGTTCTGGCTCGCAGCGTCGACCAGGCGGAGGGCCATCGTGGGGTCGGGCCAGTCGATGCCGATGCCCACGATCCCCTCGTTGGTCCACACGCTCATCTTCTTCTCGAGGACGTCGGCCATCCACTCGGTGGTCTCCTGCTCGGTCTCCGGCTTCGAGACTGCGCGGACCAGGACGTCCTTCACGTGGGCAAGCGGCGCGCGACGGTTGTACCACTCGTGCAACAGATCGGTCTGATGGATGATCGCGACGAGGTTGTCGCGACGCATGACGGTCTCCGCCGCTGCGCGCGTCGGCGTGTCGCCCTGGTTGTCTCCCCGGAGAGCGAGCGCCTGGTTGCGCTGGATGAGGAGCTTGGTCTCGACGTGGTACGTCTTCGGCAAGAGGTAGAGCGAAGAGACCGTGGCCGCGAAGATGGCCAGCGCGATTCCCAGGACGACCCGCCTCCGACGGCGGACAGAGCCGACGGCGAAGGCGAACAGGTTGGACACGAGCTTGAGGTCGAGTAGATGAGTGCCTTCACTCTCGAGCTCGTCGTCCGCACCCGCCATGAGTTCGCCCAAGTGTGCGGGCCACGTGGGTACGGGTCAAGCGTTCCGCGCTATCTTGAAGGCTCTCGAATGAGCTCTGCTGCAACCAACACCACTCCTGCCATCGCTGTCGTCCTGGCCACGTTCAATCGAGCGCGGCCGCTCGAGCACCTGCTGCGCGCGCTCGAGCGCCAGACCATCGCCCGCGAGGACTGGGAGGTGGTCGTCGTGGTGGATGGAAGCAAGGACGACACCGAGGCAGTGCTCGCGCGCTGGGTGGAGCGGGGGACGCTACCGCTGCGGTTCCTGGTGCAGAGCAACGCGGGTCAGTCGGTCGCCCGTCACAACGGCATTCTCCAGACGGCCGCCGAGCACATCATCGTCATCGACGACGACATGGAGGTCTGTCCGGAGTTCGTCGCCGAGCACCTCGCCGCGTCGCGGAAGGCGCCGGGCAAGGTGGTGGTCATCGGGAAAGTCGTGCCCGAGAAGACCTTCATGAAGAAGCCGCTCTTCACGGCCGTCGGCGAGCACCACCTCCTCCTTCTCCACGCGCGTCTGGAGAGCGGCAAGCAGCCGCCGACGGCAACGGCGTTCGTCACCCAGAACGTGTCGTTCCCGCGCGCGCTCTACCTCGAGCAGGGGGGCTTCGACGCGTCCCTGCGCCTCGACGAGGACCGCGAGCTCGGGATCCGCCTCGAGCGAGCCGGTGCGCGGTTCGTGTTCGCACCCAAGGCCTGGGCCATTCACCACTCGGACGTGGGCTCCTACGACAAGTGGTCGCGCCGTCACTACGAGTACGGGAGGTACGCCCTGCAGATCTGGGAGAAGCACGGCGAGAGCCCGCTCCTGCATCCCCTCCGGAACTACGTCGACGGCAGCCGGCTGAACCGCGCGCTGGTGACGATGGTCTGCAAGGGAGATGTCCGGTCGAGGCTGGCGGAGTCGGCGCTGCGGTGGGTGGGGAACACGCTGCAGCGGCTGGAGATCCTGGAGCCGGCCATCTACACGCACAAGGCGATCCAGGCGGTGCGATACCACCAGGGCCTTCGCGACGCGCTGGGCTCGTGGAGGGAGGTCCGGCGGATGGAGCGTCAGTACATCACCGCGCCGAACCGGCCACGGAAGCCGACGGGGGAGGGTCTCACCTACGAGGGCTAGGCGGGGCTAGGCGACCTCTGGAGACCGTGCGACCTCGCAACCGAGGTCACGTCAGCCGGGCTCGCTCTGCCGCGTGGTACGGACCCACTCGCCAGGGGCGTTGCGCGTCCGACGAAAGCGGAGGGCTGCCTTCCATGCCATGTAGACGGGCGCATAGCCAAGCGTCGCGAGGCCACGCGCTCCCGTGCCCGACACGTACCAGCCACGAGCGGCGTACGCGAGCAGGCACACGCCGCTCGCGCCGAAGAGGACCAGCGCCACATTGGGACGGCGCGTGACGATCGCGAGCGCGCCGGACACCACCGTCCCGACCGCGGTCGCCGCCACCAGGACGGAGAGCGGGGGGACGAGGACGTCCATGGCCAGGTCGGCGAGCACGGGATTGCGCTCCCTGATGGCCCGCCTGAGGAGCGGGATGGCGTGGCGTTTCGCCAGCTCGAGGCGCCCGCCTTCCCAGCGTGCCCGCTGCGAGCGCGAGCCCTTCTCGGAGGAGACCATCTCCCCGTAGACGTGTGCCTCTCCGGCGTAGTGGACGCGATGGCCGTGCTCACCGAGGCGGATGCCGTACTCGACGTCCTCCACGACCGAGAAGGCATCGTGCGGCACCTCTTGCAGGAGCTCGGTGGAGAAGCACATGCCGTTGCCTCGCAGCCCGCACGACACCCCCAGGTTCTCGCGCCCCGCCGAGCGGACGACGTGAAACATGCCGAAGGCGATCGCCATCAGACGCGTGCGCCATCCCTCGTCCGGATTGCGAACCGCGTAGTCGGCCTGCACCGCGCTGGCGCCCGCCTGCAGCCGTGCGTCGAAGGCGCGCAGGAGGTTCGGCGAGACCACCGTGTCGGCGTCCACCACGACGACCGCATCGGTCTTCCCGCCAGCGAGGGTCGCCTCGAAGGCGTGCGCGAGTGCGTAGCCCTTCCCACGCCGCTCGTGGTCGAACCGCTCGAGCACGCGAGCGCCGGCGGCGCTGGCCCGGGTGGCCGTGTCGTCCTTGCAGTTGTCGGCCACGACGACCACCTCGAAGAGCTCCTCCGGGTAGTCGATGCTCCGGAGGCTCTCCACCGTGGCGGCAATGCCTGCCGCCTCGTTGTGCGCAGGGACGATGATCTGGAAACGGGTCCTCGAAGGACCGCACGCCGGGGCGGCCTTCTGCCGCGAGCGGAGCGTGAGCAAGAGCAGATAGCCACTGGCGATGGCCACCGGCGCCGCGGCGAGAGCCAGGAGGGTCGATGCGATTCTCACCGAGGAGAGCGCCGAAACTGTCTCACTCGGACGGTCGGGTCAAGGGCCGTCCGCGCAGCGCTCGTCGCATCGACTGGTGGGCATGGCCATGGTAACTACCCAGGATCGTGAAGGGGCCGAAAGCGACGGCGTTTCACATCCCGTCGCTGGACGGCATCAGAGCGGCTTCGTTCCTGGTCGTCTTCGTCGCTCACGCCGGCTTGCCCGACCTCATTCCCGGAGGGTTCGGGGTGACGGTGTTCTTCTTCCTCAGCGGGTACCTCATCACCACGCTGATGCGTCAGGAGTGGGAGGCGCTTGGCACCGTCAGCCTCAAGCAGTTCTATCTCCGGCGTGCGCTCCGGATCCTCCCGCCGTTCTACCTCACGCTCGCGCTCGCGACCGCCGCCGCGGGCTTCGGCCTCCTGGCCGGCGGGTTCGCTTCCTCGGCCATCGTCGCGCAGTCATTTCACGCTGCGAACTACTGGATCATCCTCCACGGCTACGATGGGCAGCCCGGGGGAACGGGTGTGTACTGGTCCCTCGCGGTGGAAGAGCACTTCTACCTGGTGTTCCCGCTGATCTTCATCGCCCTGAGGAAGTGGGTGGGCACGCCGGCTCGCAGGGCCGCGATCCTGTACGCGATCTGCGCCGCGATCCTGGTGTGGCGCATGGTCCTCGTCCACCACTTCCACGTGCCCCTCGACCGGACCTACGTGGCTAGCGATACCCGGGTCGACTCGATCCTCTACGGGTGCGCGCTGGCGGTCTACGGCAACCCCGTCATCGACGGGCCGTCACGCTTCTCGGAGACCTGGTGGAAGGCCGCCCTGCCCGTCGCCGTGGCCGTGCTGCTCTTCACCTTTCTCTACCGCGACCCCGGCTTCCGCGAGACGACGCGCTACAGCCTTCAGGGGCTGGCCCTCACGCCGGTGTTCGTGACGGCGATCCGCTACCCGTCGTGGCTCGTCTACCGCCCGTTCAACACGCGCGTGGCGAGCTTCATCGGCGTGCTGTCGTACTCGCTCTATCTCGTCCACCACGTGCTCATCTTCATCGTGCAGACGCACCTGCCCGTTCACCCCGTCGCACAGGCTGGGATCGCCCTCGCGCTCTCGCTCGCCCTGGCGTGGATCATCTATCGACTCGTGGAGAAGCCTTGCGCAGTTCTCCGCAAGCGGCTGTCCCGGACGGTGCAGCCTCCCCGTGCCGCTGACGGCGCTCGCCCGGTTCACGCGGACGCGCCGGTGGCGTCCGTCGAGGCCGGCTCGTGAATGCGCCGCAAGAGCAATCCTGGCGTGAGCCGTCGACGATCTCGATCGTCATCCTGGTCGGGCTGGTCGCGGCCGCCACCATCGCGGCGGTCATCCTCAGTGACGGCAACCTCGTGGCGGCCGTGGCGCCCGTGGGCGCGTTCGGTCTGCTCTATCTGCTCTGGCACCTGCCGATGCGGTATCCCGTTCTCGTGCTGCTCTTTCTCGGGCTGACGCTCGAGAATCCCGGCGACGACACCGCGTCGGGGCTGTGGAAGTCTCCGCTCTACCCTCTGGGTGCGCTGCTGCTGGCGCACTGGAACCTCACCTTTCCGGTGAAGGCGCTCTTCTTCTCGGGGATGGACCTCCTCTTGGTCTTCTTCTTCGGGCTGGCGCTCTACAGGCGCATGGCCCGCTCGCCCCTCGATCGCGAGGGCTACGTCGAGACCGCCAGCCCGATGCGCTTCTTCAGCGCGCTCACCATCTTCGGCGCGCTCTTCCTCGAGCTGTGGGGCATGGCCCGCGGCGGGATGGATTTCGCGAGCTCGCTCTGGCAGGTGCAGCGCGTCATCTACCTTCCGCTGCTGTTCTTCCTGTTCCACTTCGCGCTCCGTGGACCGAAGGATCAGGCCGCGGTGGGCAAGGCCATCATCCTGGCCGCCTGCGGGCGCGCCATGGCGGCGTGGGGCATCCGGCACTTCGTGACGCCGAACTCGATCGACGAGATGCCGACGGCCACGAGCCACCCGGACTCGATGCTCTTCGCCGGCGCGTTCTGTCTCTGCGTCGTGCTGTTCGTGGAGATCCCGAGCCGGAAGCACGCGCTGCTGGGCATCACCGTCCTCCCCATCCTCGTGCTGGGGATGATCGCGAACAACCGCCGCCTGGTGTGGGTGGAGATCGCGCTCGCCCTGATGGTGCTCTTCTTCGTCATGCCCATGACCCGGATGAAGCGCAAGATCGTCCGATATGCGCTCATCGCCGCTCCGCTGGTGATGCTCTACGTGGCGATCGGCTGGAACAAGGCGGGCGGGGTGTTTCGGGGCGCGCAGATGGTCCGCTCCATCATCGACTCAAAGAGCGACGCGTCGACCGAGTGGCGCGATCTGGAGAACTACGACCTCTTCTTCACGCTCAAGTCGAGCCCCCTCGTCGGCGTCGGCTACGGGCATCCGTACCTTGAGCCCATCAAGCTGCCCGACGTGACGCAGTTCTACGCCCTGGAGCACTTCATCCCGCACAACTCCATCCTCGGCCTCTGGGCGTTCGGTGGCCTCGTGGGGTTCTCGCTCCTGTGGATGCTCATGGTGGTCGGGGCCTTTTTCGCCGCGCGCTCCTACAAGCTCGCCAAGCGTCCCATCGACCGGGTGGCGGCGCTGGCGTCGACCCTGATGTTCGTCATCTATCTGGCCCACTGCTATGGCGACCTCGCTCTCGGCACGTGGGCGTCGGTGTTCCTCGTGGCGGCTGCCTTCGCCGTCGTCGGCAAGCTGGCACTGACCACCGGGGCGTGGCCCTCGCGACGCAAGGTCGGCGCAGCGTGAGCCCGCGTCTTGCACTCATCGCGCTGGCCACGGTCCTCGGCTGCAAGGGCAGCTCGCCCGGTGGTCCGGAGTCGAAACCACCCCCGGCCGTGCCCCTGGCGAGCGCGACGGCCACCGGCACGGCGACGGCGACACCTCAGCCCCACCCGCAACCAGGCCGCCCCTCGGCCCTGCCGAACCCGCTCGTCTCCCGGGGCAAACCAGTGTTCGCCACGAGCCTCGCGCGCTTCTCACGCCCCGAGGCCGTGAACGACGGCATCTACAACACCTTCGCCGGTACGTGGAACGCGGGCTCGCCGAGCGCGGCCCAGCCGGCCACCGTTGCCATCCACATCGGCACCGGACCGCGGCGGGTACTCGTGGAGTGGAGCGCGGGCGGCAACTACAACTACACGGACACGGAGTACGGGAGCCCCGGCAGCTATCGCCTCGAGACTTCGGCGGACTCGCGCGATGGGGTCGATGGAACCTGGAAGGTCGGCGCCACCAACACGAGTTGCACGGTCCACGCCCAGGCGCACGTCCTCGACTTCGCCGGTCAGAGCTGGGTCCGGATGGTGATCACGGGCGTCCCGCCCAAGAGCCCCAACGGGGTGCAGCTCGACGAGCTCGAGGTCTACGACGTCTCCGAGGGGGTGAGCGATTCATGGTTTTTCTTCGGAGACAGCATCACGGCGATGGTCTTCAACCGGACGACCCCGTCGCATCAGCCCAGCTTCGCTGCGCTCGTTCACGAGAGACACCCGGCGTTCTTCCCCGCGATGATCGACGGAGGCATCGGGGGTGACCGCATGGAGCAGGCAGCGGCGCGCGTCGATGCCTGGCTGGCGCTCAACCCCGACATGCGCTTCTGGGCCATTGGCTTCGGCACCAACGACGCGGCCGGCAACAACCAGGACACGGGTTCGTTCCGGCGGCAGCTGTCGACGGTGATCGCCAGGGTGAAGGCTGCCGGGCACATCCCCATCGTCGCCAAGATCCCCTACAGCTCCGACGGGGGCCACGACACGGTCCCCAGGTTCAACCAGGTAATCGCCGAGCTCACGGCGGACAACGACCTGCTGCCCGGGCCGGACCTTTACGCTTGGTTCTCGGCGCACCCGGACCAGCTCCGCGACGGCATCCACCCCACCGACGAGGGTGCGCTCGCCATCAACAGGCTGTGGGCAGACGCGGTCGCGAGCGTGTACCCACGCTGAGACCCCTACTTGCTCTTGCTGTCCCCGGACCCGCCGACCACGATCGTGCCGAGGAACTTGTCCCGCCCGATGGTCTCCACGGTCTTCCGGGAGGACGCGATCTTGGTCACGCCCAGCTCGACGCAGAGGACCGCGGCGTCCACGGCGCGCGCGACCGGCACCACCGTGGGGTTCTCGGCGATGGAGCGCAAGGCGATGACCACCGTCCCTGGACCGCGCTCGAGCTGAGAGGCCACGTCCCCCAGCTGGTACTCCACCAGGCGTAGACTCAGGTCGCGGAAGTCCGCGACGCTCGATGGCTCACCCCGGTACCACCAGGCGAGACGCGCCAGCATGTTGGCCACCTCGATGGTGGGGGCTCCGTCGGACGCCGAGACGACCGCGAGCGAACGCCAGCTCTTGCGCTGCGTCGCCAGCCACAGGAGCTGCGACGCCAGGTCGTCCATGGCGTTCGACCGACCGGGCTCGCGCTTGACGAGCGACGACTCGGGACGCGGGGGAGGAGGCGTGCTCACGAGGGCTTCCTGGGTCGCGGCAGTATAGTGAGGTATCGTTCGGCGCGCATGCCGGCGATGTACGCGAGGGGTGGCGTCCTGACCCTGGCGATGCTGGCGCAGGGGTGCGGTGCGGGTCGCCCGGACGACGCAGCCGTGCCTCCCACTACGCACCATGACCTGGTGGCTGCGGATGCGGGTGTGCTCACGCCGACACCTGCGGCGCCTGCCTCGAGCCGCGGGCTGCGCGTGGAGGGAAACCACCTGGTGACGGGAGGGCGCACCGTCCGGCTGCTGGGGGTGAGCCACTCGGGAACGGAGAGCGTCTGCACCGAGGGCCACGGGGAGATCTTCCAGGGGCCGAGCGGAGATCCCCTCGTGTTGCCGATGCTCGCCTGGAGGATCAACACCGTGCGGGTGCCGCTCAACGAGAGCTGCTGGCTCGGCATCGGCGGGGTGGCGCCCATGGCCTCGGGCCGTGCGTACCGCGAGGCCATCGCGGGCTTCGTGAGGATGCTCCGGAGCCACGACCTCTTCGTCGTCCTCGACCTGCACTGGAGCGCGCCCGGGACGAGCGTCGCCCGCACCCAGCTGCCGATGGCGGACGCCGATCACGCCGCTGCGTTCTGGACCTCGGTGGCCGACGCGTTCAAGGGCGACCCAGGCGTCGTCTTCGACCTGTACAACGAGCCCTTCATCAAGGCAGAGAACGCCGCGACCCCTGATCCCTGGGCGTGCTGGCTGAACGGTTGCTCGATGAACCCTTCGACCGCCGGCGGCGAGCGCTGGACGAGCGCGGGGATGCAGAGCCTGGTGGACGCGGTCCGGGGCACGGGCGCGACGAACGTGATTGCGCTGGGGGGGCTCTCCTACGCGAACGATCTGTCGGGCTGGCTCGCCCACGCACCCCACGACCCGCTGGCACAGCTCGTGGCGAGCTTCCACGGGTACAACTTCGCGTGGCCCTGCAATACGAGCGCGTGCTGGACGACCACGCTGGCCGCGGTCGCTGCTCGTGTTCCGCTGCTCGTCGGCGAGCTCGGGGAGAACGACTGCGCCCACGGCTTCATCGACGACTTCATGGCCTGGGCGGACCGAGAGGGTGTCTCGTACCTGGGCTGGGCGTGGAACGTGTGGGACTGCCGCAGCGGGCCATCCCTCATCAGCGACTACGAGGGCACGCCGACCGGGCTGGGCGAGGGGTTCAAGGCGCACCTGGTCGCGCTACGACCGTAGCTACTCGAGCCGCGGGTACACGAAGAGGAGCAGCAGCCAGTACACGACGTTGAAGACGAGCGAGTAGAGCAGCGCTTTCTTCAGAGCGAGGCGCGGGTTCGGGTCGTTGGCGGCGCGCGTGGGAATGGCGATGGTCGCGAGCAGAATGGATATGAGGATGAGCTTCTTCACGGCAGGGGCACAGGGCTCGCGAAGTACTTCGTCACCGCCGACTTGAACTGACCGCCGTCGGTGTCGATGGTCGTCTGGCGCTCGGCGCCCGTGCCGAAGACGACCCCGACGCTCCCGACGTCGACGAACTCGGAGATGTGATTGAAGATGTAGTGCACGCGATTGTCACGGTAGTGCCCGGTCGTTCCCCCCGGCGTCGCGCTGGGCACCCCCAGCGGGATCTGCCACCAGAGGAGCGGCAGCCCCACGCCGTCGTGGATCTGCTTCGCCCAGGCCAGCACCTCGTGGAAGTTGGGGCTCGTTGTGTTGGTCTCGTCGAGGTAGGCGCCGCGGTCCCTGCCCTTGCACAGGGGGTCGGTCTGGGCCTCCCAGCACCCGGCGTCACGATCGAGCATCTCGGTGACGACGAAGTCGGCCTGGTCGGCGCCGATGGCGCGCAGGAAGCGCACCGTGGCCGCCGGAGTCCCTGCCCAGCGGGAGGCGTGGAAGCCCACGACCGTGTGCGGCGCGTAGGTGCGGGCGAGCTTCAGCAGGCAGCCGGCCATGCCTCGCACGTCGTCGGTCAGCTCGCTGCACTCGGGCACCAGGCGCCTGACGTGAGCGGCGCGCGTTCCGTCGGCCGAGGCCTGCTGCGCAAACCCCCAGAAGTCGGGCTCGAGGTGCACGACGCTCGGCTTGTCGCTGGCGCCGAGGCGCTGGAAGAGCAGCTTCGCCCCCGCCCAGTAAGGCTTCATGAAGTCGTCGTGGGTCAGCGCGGCGACCTCCTTGTCCTCGCCCCACGCGGCCATGGCGTAGAGCGTGAACATCGGCGTCGTCCCATGGGCGTTGGAGCTGTTGACGATGATGTCCACGAACGAGCCGTTGGGATTCCATTCCGGCCACCCGCCCTGCCCGGGCAGTCCCACGACGTACGCGTAGTGAAGGTCGAGCGTCGGACCGAGGCGGTAGGCCCCGTCCTGGTCGTGCTCGGGGGCGAGGTCGTTGCCGAGGCCGACGAGGAAATGGCTATTGCCGCGCAGGCGGACCGCGAGGGCCGAGGCAGGCTTGATCTCCGCTGCGCGCGGGACGGCCTCTCCCGCCTTGTCGTGGCACGCGAGCAGGAGCGCTGCGCAGGCGGCGGCCGAGGTGACGCGCATGGGGAGACGGCACGAAGTCTAGTCCGACCTTCGGGAGGATGCCTTCGGAGGAGTGTGGCGCTCCGTGCCTTCCGCTGGTACCTCCCCGCCCACCGCTCACGCATGCCCAGGCCCCACGTGCTGCCCATCCTGTTATGCGACGCGACGTTCTCCGGCACGCTCGCCGCGGTGAGGTCCCTGGGGCGGGCTGGCGTGCCAGTCGTGGTGATCGACTCGGTCGCGAACGCCCCGGCGTTCTGGTCGCGCTACACGACGCGGAGCCTCCGCTGTCCACCCTTCGCCGACGTGCCGCGGTTCCGCGGGTGGGTCGAGCGGTTCGGCGCGCGGGAGGGGCGGCACGTCTTCTATCCGACCAGTGACGAGATCGTCTTCGAGCTCGCCGCGCACCGCGATGAGCTGTCTGGTCGCTTCGCCTTGTACCAACCGGACCTGGCGACGATCCTGCGCGTGCTCGACAAGAAGAAGCTCTACGAAGCGGCCCGGGACGCGGGCCTCGGGGCGCCCGACACGTGGTTTCCGGACAGCTCCCGCGACGTCGAAGCCGTGGCACGCGAGGCGGGAGCAGCGCTGATGATCAAGCCCCGCACGCAGGCCTTTCTCCAGAACCACCCGAAGGGGGCCGTGGGGCCACGGGATCCGGGCCTGCTCCGCGCGGCCTACGACAGGTTCCTGGGCGAGAGCAGGTACGGCGAGCCGGTGGCGAGCGAGATGCCGGAGCTCACGCGGCCGATGCTGCAGCGCTACTACCCGGACGCCGCGCAGTCGATCCACTCGGTGACGGGCTTCCGCGACCGGACGGGCCGCCACCTGGTGATGCTCGGCTCGATCAAGGTGCTGCAGCGCCCGCGCACGGTCGGAATCGGCCTCTGCTTCGAGAGCACACCGGTCGAGCCGGGCCTCTTCGAGCGGGTGGGCCGCTTCCTCGAGGGCATCGGCTACTACGGCGTCTTCGAGCTGGAGTTCGTCCGGGACGAAGAGCGGCTCCTGCTCATCGACATGAACCCGCGCTTCTATCACCACATCGCCCTCGACGTGGAGCGAGGGCTCGACCTCCCGCGCCTGGCCTACTCGGCGGCCGAGGGCGACGACGACGCCGTGGCACGGCTGGTGGCGGCGGCGCCGTCCGGAGGGGGCTCGAAGCACGCGTTCTGCAACCGCATCGGGCTGCGGATCATGGTGGGAGCCCAGCGCATCTTCGGGACGATGTCGTCGCGCGAGGCGGCGCGATGGCGCGACTGGATGAACGATTCCACGAGGACGGTGGTCGACTCCGTGGCCGCGCACGACGACCGCGCCCCGCTGGTGGCGGAGGTGCTTGGGCAGGTCTATGGATGCGTGCGCCACCCGCGGTCCTTCGTGCGGATGATCGCGCTGGATCGCTGAGAGGATCTTCGCCCATGGTCGGACGCGCAACCGAGGTCGCCGTGATCGGCGCAGGACCGTATGGTCTGTCGATCGCGGGCCACCTGCTCGAGCAGGGGGTCGGCTTCCGCATCTTCGGCAAGCCGATGAGCTTCTGGCTGCGGATGCCGGCCAGCATCAACCTCAAGTCCTTCGCGTTCGCGACCAGCGTCTTCGTCCCGCGCGAGCACTACACCTTCCCCGAGTACTGCCGCAGCCACGGCCTGGAGGACGTCGAGCCCTGCACGATGGCGTCGTTCGCGGAGTACGGGCTGTGGGTCCAGCGCCAGCTCCTCCCGGGGCTCGAGGCGGTCGACGTCACGGGGCTGCGCCACGACGGAGAGCACTTCGAGCTGACGCTGGAGGACGGCGAGCGGGTCCGCGCACAGCGCGTGGTCGTGGCCACGGGGCTGTCGAACTTCCAGTACGTGCCCGCCGAGCTGGCCGGTCTCCCGCGCGAGCTGCTGACCCACAGCTCCGAACACACCTCGTTCGAGCAGTTCGCCGGCAAGGACGTGGCGGTGGTGGGCGGCGGAGCTTCCGCGCTGGAGGCAGCGACCATCCTGCAGGAGACGGGAGCGCGACCTCTACTGCTCGTTCGTGACGCCGAGATCGTCTTTCACAGCAAGTTCGACCCCCATCGCTCGCTTCGAGAGCGGTTTAGGTATCCTAATTCGGTCCTCGGCCCGGGTCGGAAGTCGTGGGTGCTCGGGCGATTCCCCACGCTCCTGCACTACCTTCCCGAGGCCCGTCGCGTCCGCTTCACGCGCCAGTACCTCGGCCCTTCCGGGCCCTGGTGGCTGCGAGATCGCTTCATCGGCAAGGTCCCACACCGGCTCGAGACCCGTGTGACCGCGGCAGACGCCAGAGGAGACAAGGTCACCCTTCACGTCAGCGAAAAAGGGGGTGCCTCCCGGCCCCTCGTGTTCGACCACGTCATCGCGGGCACGGGCTACGAGGTGGACGTCGATCGGCTCTCGTTCCTCGACGTTGGCCTTCGCGGGCGCATCCGGCGGGTCGTGCGGGCACCCTCGCTGTCACGACACTTCGAGTCCTCTGTCCCGGGGCTCTACTTCGCGGGTCCGGCCACCGCCCTCAGCTTCGGGCCCCTCTTTCGCTTCGTGGCGGGTGCGGCTCATGCCGCGCCGACGGTCACCCGGCACATCATCACGAGGGGTAACCCGCTCACACGTCTGGGCCGGCGGATGAGCTTCGGCGCCGCTCACTGACCAGACCACGGTTTCATCACGAGATGATCACGCCGCCGCTCCAGGAACGTGGGAGTGTGTCTCACAGCTCCTTCCTCTTCCAGCGGTTGACGTGTTACCCCCCCGTCGATGGGAGGGGCTCCGCAGGCCCTCGTTTCAGCTGCGTTTTTCGGGTCGACCGCCTTGCCGAGGACCTTGACGCACCTGGTCGATGCCGGTTGCGCCCCCCTCCCGACATGCTACCTCATGCCATTCCGCAGGGACCTACCTGATGCTCAACGCACTACGGAACATGTCCACGGAAAGGGCCCAGCAGATCAACCTGCTGGCGGACTGTGCGGCGTTGAGTGTTGCGGCCTTTGCGGCCTCGTTCGGCGGGGGAACCCTGCACTGGATGGTGGCCCCGGGCCTGGCGCTCGCAAGTGTGTTCGTGTGGACTGCCCAGAGCCGCATCCTGCGCCATTACGACGTCTGGAACGGTCGCAACGTGGGGAGCGACATCGCCCTGACATGCCTGACGCTGACGGGGATGATCGGCATTCTAGCCCTCCTCCGCCCCCTGGTTCCCCAGTACGCCGCGGGGAGCGACCTCACCCGGTTCGCGTGGGTGGCGTCGCCGCTCATCCTCTGGCTCCGGTTGACGACGAGCTGGCTGCACCGCCGCGAGGTTACGGATCACCCCGTCCTCATCGTCGGCATCGGGCCGCTGGGACGTCACACGGCCCTGGAGATGCGGGACGCGAAGGACGGCCGTAGGGTCGTCGGCTTCCTGCGCTTCGAGCTGGAGTCCATCCACGATCGGCTCCCTGCCCCCATCCTCGGGGATGCGGCCGACATCGAGGCGATGCTCAAGGCGCACGTGGTCGATGAGGTCTACCTCGCCGGGCAGCGGGACGCGCAGCACCAGGAGATGCAGCGGGTCATCACCGTGTGCGAGCGCTTCGGTATTCCTTTCGCCTTGCCGGCCGCGGGCTTCCGCTTCTCGCGCGCCGAGCCGCAGCACAAGAAGGCGACGGCGGACGGCTACATCCACTACCTGAGCGTGCGCGCGAAGCCCTTCCAGCGGGCGCTGAAGCGCGCCATCGACATCGCCGTGTCCGCAGTGGCGCTCGGCCTGCTCTCGCCCCTGCTGCTCGGCGTGGCCGCCCTGGTGAAGCTCTCGTCGCGCGGGCCCATCCTCTTCAAGCAGGCGCGGGTCGGGCAGCACGGGCGCCAGTTCAACATGCTCAAGTTCCGCTCCATGGTGGTGAACGCCGAGGAGCTCAAGGCGCGCCTGCTCGCCCAGAACGAGCAGAACGGCCCCGTGTTCAAGATGAAGAGCGATCCGCGCATCACCGGGATCGGGCGCTTCATCCGCAAGTTCAGCATCGACGAGCTTCCCCAGCTGCTGAACGTCCTGCGCGGCGAGATGTCGCTGGTCGGCCCGCGCCCGCCCATCCCCTCGGAGGTGGCCAAGTATGAGGCGTGGCAGCGCAGGCGCCTCTCCGTCCGTCCTGGCCTCACCTGCGTGTGGCAGGTCAGCGGCCGCAACGAGATCTCTTTCGAGGAGTGGATGTATCTGGACATGCAGTACATCGACCACTGGAGCCTCCAGCGAGATCTGGAGCTCATCGCGAAGACCGTCCCCGTCGTCCTGACGGGGCGTGGTGCAAGCTGACGGGCAATGAAGAAACGACTGGCGCTGGTCGTGGAGGACAACCCGCCCGAGCGGGACATGATCGCTGGGTGGCTGCGGCTCGAGGGGTTTCAGGTCGAGACCGCCGTGGACTACCGCGCGGCGGTGGCAGCGCTCGCCTCCATCCGTCCGGACATCATCTGCTGCGACATCTCCTTGCCCCGCGAGTCCGGGCTGGAGCTGGTGGAGCACGTCCGCGGTAACCCGGCGACGGAGTGGATCCCCATCCTGGTCATGAGTGAGCGCCACTCGCCCGAGGACATGGCGCAGGCCGAGCACGTCGGCGCGAACGCCTACCTGAAGAAGCCCTTCTCGCGCGAGCGGCTGGAGAAGTACGTCAGCGCCCTGCTCGACGGCCCCCACTCGAGCCGACCGAGCGTGCGCCGCCTCCGCAGGTGATGACAGCCTAGCTCTGGCGCAGGCGACCCTCGAGGTCGATGAAGTACGAGACGAGGTCGCGCTCCCGCGGACCGAGGGAGACGAAGCGATACACGCGGCCGATGGGGTGCGTGCGCAGCTCCGGGCCCAGCAACATGGCCCAGTAGCCGGGCTCGCTCGGTCCTACGTCGACCCAGACACCGCCGAGCTTCCGGGCCAGGATCTCGCTAAGCAGGGCGCCGTGGCGCCGGAGCTCCCAGGCCACCTCCTCGTCGGCGATCGAGGCGCCCTCGTACCGCTGGGCCAGGTGCTGCTGCATGCCGTCGATGGCGATGACGTCGCAGCGGAGCGCCTTGCCATACCAGAGGCGGTAGTCGCGTGCGAGGTCACGCGCCAGCCGGATCATGGCGATCCGGGCCTGGGCGGGGGTTGTCGGGCGGTCGTTCACGCCCAGGTCGGTCTCGCTCGAGCCGGCTGGCAGAGGGAGAGATTCGGCCAGCTCGGCCCCGTGGAGCATGGCACCACGAGCCCCGGGGGGCGGTGTGCCCGTCCGCGCGACGGCGGGCGGGCGGATGGTGGCGGTGGGCGGACTCTGCGGCGGAGGCGCATCCCCCAGCCGCGGCATGCGTGGGATCCGCGCGGTCGGCGGGATCTCCGTCACCAGCTCGGCGACGACGCTGGGCGGCGACATCGACCGCGTCGTGCTGGGGACGGTGGCGAGGATCTCCTGCGCCACGAGGCGCTCGCTGTCGCTGGCGCTGGGATCCTCCACGAGCCTGCGCGCGAAGTAGCGCGCGTGGGCCTCTTCTCCCGCGGCGAGCCACGTGCGCGCGGCGACCAGCGCGGCCTGGTGGAAGCCCTTCTCTTCGTCGGCGATCTCCGAGAGCTTCTGCGCCACGCTGCGCGCGGGCTCTTCGCCGCGCAGCAGGGCCAGGCGGGCGTGGAGGTAGCGGATAGCCGGCGTCTTGCCGCGCTGCCGCTCCAGGTGCTGGAGCGCCCCGGGCACGTCCTTCAGCTCGCGCTCGTCAAGCTGCCGCTCGATCGCCAGCTCCTCCTCGTCCATGGGTCCGGAGCCCCTGGTTCGCGCCGAGAGCGTGCGGTCGAGCTTGGCCAGGTGAGCGCGCAGCTCCGGCCCCGTGTCCTTGGAAAGGCGCTCGCGCACCCGCGCCAGGAGCGCCGGATGCAAGCGCATCTCCCGTGCGGCGTCGACGTCGATGGGCATCGTCCGGGGACGCAGCTGGCGCAGCAGCGGGGGCATGGCGTCCACCGCGCTCAGCGAGGGCCGCACGTAGGTCCGCTCGCCCGGCCGTCGAGCGCGCATTGTCCCGGTGGTCGACAGGTGAATCGGTGTGTCGCCGGACACCTCCACCAGCGTCGCCACCAGGTGCAGGGCCTGCAGCAGCAGCGGCGCCGCGGCCAGGTGCAGCTCCGCCGACAGCGCGCGCAGGTCGAGCCAGGTGCCCTCGTAGCAGGGGGAGTCCGCCGAGGCGCGGTAGATGGCGCCGTCGAAGAGCTCCTGCGGCCCGAGGTCGGCCGCGACCGCCCGCGCGCTCGCCCCGCGAGCGAACGAGAGGATGGCCTCGGGACGCAGCGCCCTGGCCGCCTCCTCCGCCAGCTCGAAGGTCACCCCGCTCGCGACGAGCCGGTCGAGGGCCTGCTCCGCGGTCGTCATGTAGCCCGCCTCCCGCACCGTCACGGGATCCGACGCGTGGAGCACGATCTCCGAGGCGTCGAAGAGGGCGTACTCCGCGGAGAGCAGCCCGTCGTCCGTCCAGACGATGAGGCGCTCGCCCACGCGCAAGCTGGAGGTGCTCGTCGTGGGTTGCGTCGCCATTCTCGAGGTCCCAGGGAGGCCGGTCATTTTGCCGCGTGCGAGCGGCCTTTACTGTACAAAGAATGTAAGGGTCGTGCCTCCCGAGGATCCCCAAGAGCGCCGCAAGTACCGCCGCATCCAGACGGCACTGTATTGCCGTCCTGCAGGCATGAAGTTCCTCGCCCTCCAGCGTGAGCCGGTCGACGTGAGCCTGGGTGGCGTCCGCATCTACAGCGACGAGGTCATGCGCGTGGGGGACTTCCTCAAGATGGAGTTCTTCCTCCCCGACGTCGAGCCCGTGACCTACACGGCCGAGGTCGTGTGGATCGACGCGCTGGGCCCCGGCGCCCCCGCCAAGTTCGACGTCGGCCTGAAGTTCGTGCAGCTCGAGCCCGGCGCGCTCCAGCTGCTGCTCAAGGTGCTCGGCCCGCCCGAGGAGTGAGCCCTCGTGCGGCGGCGCACCGTGGGAGGGAGGGGAACGCTGGTGGGCCATGACAGACTTGAACTGTCAGCCAACGGATTAAGAGAACGCGACCGCACCCCCCGGCGGGTCGCGAGGTGCGCTTTTCTCGGGGTTTTTGATCGAGCCCGCGGCACCTGACGGCCACCCAGACCCCCCGTTTGCACCCCGTTTGCACCTTGACGACCCTTCGGAGCCAGCTCCGGGATGGCCTCGTCGAGGGGGGCGAGCCACCCGAGCTCGAGCTCCGCTGCGGTCCGCGCGGCGCGCTTGTAGAGGTAGATCATCTGCGACGACCGGTGCCCGGTCCGGTCGGTGACCCAGGCTTCGGTACGCCCCGCCGCGAGCGCGAGCGTCACGAAGGTGCCCCGCAGATCGTGGGCGCGCAGCAGCATCCGCCCCTCCTTCGGCTTGGTCAGCTCAGGCCGCTTCACACCGGCGAGGGTCAGTCCGTCGCGCAGGCGCTCGGCCAAGGCCCAGCGGTCCCCGACAAGCGCGGCCGGGAAGACACGCGGGACCTTCTCGGCCTTCTTGCCCCGGAGCTTGCGCCAGCGGTCGAGGGCGCGCATCACGTCCTCGCCCATCGCCCAGGAGCGCGGATCGACCGTCTTGTTCGAGTCGAGGCGGATGACGCCGTGCTTCAGATCGAGGTCCGACCAGGTGAGCGCAAGCGCCTCGCTGACGCGAAGGCCTTCGCGCGCGAGAAGACCGTAGAAGACACGGCGCGCGAGCGGGACCTTCGCGCAGCGCATGAGCGCCGCGTCCTCGGTCGGGTAGACCCACTGCTTAGCCTTGTCGCCCTTGGACTTCGGGAGCCACCCCTTGGGGATGGGGAGCGTCGGCAAGAGCCGCAGCGGGTACACCGCGTAGACGAGCAGCTTGCGAAGCGACTGTGCATAGCCCCGCCTCGTGGCCGCCGACTCAGCGGTCTTGGGGAGCGCCGTCATCACGTGGTCGCAATCGTCAAGCGTGATCGACGCGACAGCGCGCTGGCCGAAGGTCTTTCCATCGGGCATGCGCACCTTGCCGAGCCATGTCAGGGCTCGCTTGTCGTCGCCGCTCGTCTTCTTCGCGCGCACGTGGTCCGGGTATTCCTTGGCCAGGTCTCCACTGGTCCAGAGCTTGGCCAGCTCGGCGATCGTGGTGCCGTCGCGTCGCACGCCCTGCTGCTTGGCGAGCCCCGGCTCCTTGCCCGACGCGACACGCTCGACCAAACGCTCCAGATCGCGCATCGCCGCCGCATCGAGACCACCTGCATCGCGGATCACGTTCGGCACCATGGCGAGGTGGCCGCTCTCCCGCAGGCGCGCGATCAGCTTCGCGATCGCGGTCTTGCGCGCCTCGGCCTCCTTCTCGGTCGTGCAGGTATGGAGCACCGTCCCCTGGCGCTTGCCTCCTCCGATCGAGAACTGCGCGAAGTGCTTGCCGGCCGCCGTCAGGGTGAGCGTGCCCGAGTTCTCGATCGTGGTGCTGGCCGGGCGCAAGGCTACTTCCCTCCCCTAGCGTGCGCCGTCTTCTTCGCCGCCTGCTTCGGGAACCGTTCTTGGTGCGCTCGTCGGGTGAACTGGCGGACGAACGTAGAGACCGTCACCCCTTCCGCGTCGGCCAGCTCGTCGAGCATCCCATGCTCCTCGTCGCTGATCAGGATGGATAGGCGCCGGTCACGTATGGCGGGCATGAACCAATGGTGAACCGGCAATCTAGGGACGTCAATGCGCACCGCGCGCCGTAACCAAGAGGCACGTGCTCACGGTCAGACCCCGCCGATCCGCCGAAATGCCGACCGAGGCGGACGGGAAAACCCTGCGGGGTCGCGGAAGACGCGATCGGCAGCTTGGAATCGGTCCACTCTGCGCGCTGGCCTCGCGACGCGCGCGAGCACGGAAGGGCGGGAGCATCCTGGCGTCCCCCGTGTGGCGAACATGGGCGCGGCTTGGTCGCTTGCTGCGAGGACTCGTGTATGTTCGCGAAGCGTACCCTCGTCGACGCGACGGGTGCAGCGACGTAACTTGGAATCCAGCCCGGGGGCACCGGGAGGTTCGGCCCTTTCTGTAAGCCTCGCGGCCCATGTCGTCAGCCGTGTCGTTCGGTCGCCAGGGCCTATAGAACGGCTCCACGACTCGGACGGGCGGTGGGTCGCTTTGTGGCTCCACCGCGTACGCTGACGCGACCGTGTTCATCGCGCGGAAGAGGCCCTGATCGAAGCGGCAGCAGCTCTTCGCGCTGCAAGAGTTGTACTGGGAGACCTGAGGGGGCGCAGAGATTTTTCGCGGACGGCCCCTTGACGGACAAGCAGGCTGGAGCAAACCTTTACGCACGCCGCCGCTGTCCAAGGTGCGGTTGATCTTCGCGAGGGCCACCCCCCTGGCCTCAAAGCGAAGACCTAGTGGGGCCGATGGTCTCGCATGGCAGCAGGAACTCTCTGGCTTCAGGCGTGCGGTGGGGGGAACGCAGCCTGGAGTCTACGGAGAGATTCCCATGACAGATAAGGCACGTCAGCGCCGGAAGGCGCTTGCAACGGAACTTGGCGTGAGCAGCCGCACGGCGGCGAACATCATTCGGTCCAGGACGCCACCGCCACCTCCCACAGACTTGGCGAGGCTCCTCGCCGAGTTGCGGGTGGACGGCACGTTCACCGTGGCAACGGGTCGCCTCCCCGCCGTGGGTCGCGCGACGAACCTCGCCACAGCCAGCGAGCAGGCGCACAGGCTCGCCACCAACCCCGTGTACACGGCGGAGACGGGCGGCATGGCGATCACCGTCACTAAGCAGCAGTCGGAGCTGCTCGTCGCGAACGGCGCGGCCAACGGCGAGATCCAGATGATCCGCACGTTCATGCCGGACAACGAGCCCTTCGCCACGTTCGGCTTCTCCGACCACTGCAAGGCATGCAGGCGATGGATCTGGTGCGGACGCGCGGAGCGGGAGGCCATTTGCTCGTGCGGCCAGACGTACCGCGTCACCTTCGACCTCGCGCCGGTTTTCCGCTGGACGCAGCGCAACGGCCAGGTGTGCACACACTGCGGGACGGAGCACACGTTCACGGAGCCTACCGAAGGCCGAAATCCGTGGCGCAATGAGAACCTGTGGCAGCCCGTCTGCAACAGGTGTTACTCGGACACTGAGGTGACGGTGCTCGACGGGGACACCGTGCTCGGGAAGGGAACATACTTCCCCCCGGGACAGCCAAACGGGCCGCGCAACCCCTTCGAGGGACTGCTGCTCGCCACCGAGTTCGCCGTCAAGCACGGTGGTCTCTACACGGTCGAGCATCGCGGGCGTCGAACGAACATCCTCATCGGCCGCACGGGGGGGGGCGGGGCATACATCGTGACGTTCCCGAAGAAGGTCGCGTAGCCCACCACGTATCGGGTGCCGCGCCCGCTGTTTCCCGGCGGGGGCGGCCACTCCGACAGGGCTACCCGACAAGTCGCACGCATACCCGAGAGGTCGGCCCGCTCCGGGACTTATCGGGGCAAAGCCAGGCGCCGCTCGCCGTAACAAGCCATGCGTCGAACGGGTGCGGGTGACTGGACGCCGCCTCTGTCCGCTTGCAGACCGAGCAGCTCATCGAGGGGATGCCGCGCGCGCCGGTTGTCGCAACGGTCGCCGTATCCGGCTGGGAGAGGAGCACGCGACCCGTCACGCTCGTGCGCGAGGCCCATGGCCACAGGCCGTCACGCCTGTGCAAGCGGCGTCTGGAACGAGAGCAGCTCCTCCCATTCGCCGTCGGTCAGGACGTCGCGGTGCTCGACGAGCCACGTGCAGAACGCCTGGTGAAGATCCCCCATGAGGTGCCCCCCTGGGTCACGCACGCTCGACGTATCTGCGGGGGAGGCGACGGCAAGGTAGAGGAGCCGCACGGCGTTGACGATCCGGGCTGGCAGGACATCCGGGAACTCGCGGTTGACGATGTCCCACGCACGTCGCTGCAGCTCGTCGGCCTTGGGACCGAGCGTGGCATCGTTCGCCATCGAGACGACGCTGTCGCCGAGGGCTTCGTCGCTGACCAGACCTTCGTGCATCTCGTGGACGAACGGCTGGACGTCCGCCAGGAGGAGCTCGTCCGGGTTGAGCTCTCCCGCTTGCTCGAGGTAGGCGTGGAGCTCGTCGATGCGCGCGTCGATGCCGTCCGGCCTCGGATCGTTCGACAGGTCGACGCCGACGAAGGGCGGGAACTTGCAGGCGAGCATGGCGATCCGAGCTTGCTGCGTCAGCACGGGAGGCCTAGGGCTGCGGTTGATCTCGCGCCACGCGAGAACGATCGGATCGGCGGGACGGTCCTCATGCCTCTTCTTGAGGGAGAACATAGGCTTCAGAGCGCGCCGCTTTTTCATGCGCGTGCGACCTTGCTGGCACCACGTACGACGGTCAAGAGCGGCGCGACCGGTCGGGGGTGCCGCCGAAAGTACGCCGAGCGGATCGCGTTGAGCACGGACCCCGCGAGTTCGTTCCATTGAAGGCTCGAGGCGAGGTGCGGCATCGCGCGACGTTGGTCGATGCCTGTGCCTGCTCCTGGCAAGGTCCCCACCTGGCTACAGACCGTCGTCATCAGGCAGCGGCGCAAGGGGGTCGGCAAACCACGACTCAGGCACCTGCGTCAGGGGCCTACGGGGGGCGGGCGAAGAAGGCGCCGGTGAGGGCCGCGGAGTGAGCGGCAGCGCCTTGGCGCTCGGGACGGCGCCAGGAGGCAGCGCGAGCGCACGGGGCTCCGGCCGGGCCGGACGCCTAGGCCTACTGGCACCCATCGGGGGCTCGAGCTCCGGGAAGTAGGAGGGGTCCGGGAGGGTCGTGTCGGCCGGAGCGGCCGCCGTCATCCGCAGGCGGGCGCCGCTCGGGGTGATGTACTGCGCGTAGAGGTAGCGGATCGTCTCATGCGTCTTGCCCGAGAGCAGAACGATCTCGGCGTGCGAGAGACCCGCTGCGAACCACTGAGCGATCTTGCGCGTCTGCGCGCCCGTCACAGGCTGGACCCCCTCGGGCCGGTTCGACGGCCGCCGCGCGCGCCGGCGAGGCATCTTGCCCGCCTTCTGACGCTCCACGGCGAGCCTCCATACGGTGTCAATGTCGAACCACCGCACACCGTTCGGCTGCACCACCGCCGGCCGAAGGATCCCCTTCTCCTCCAAGCGGCGAAGCTCGCGCTTGTCGATGCCGAGGATCTGGCACGCCCCGGCACGCCCCGTCAGATTGGGCGCGGGCGGCAAGTGCCGGCCGCCCACTACGGTGGGCTTCGGCGTCTTATTCACCGGATTGGGCTGCGCGCTCATCAGTACCTCCACCAAGACGCGCCGGAGCGGCGCGCTGTGGATGGACTCTACGACTCGGTAGTGACACGGGCTGTCACTTACAAACCAGATCGTGCCGGTCGAGAAGGAGGCGTGCCGTGGCCCGAATGTCTTCGCGTAGTTGCGGAGGCTCCAGGACCTCGATGTGCCCGGCGAAGCCAAGAATCCAGCGTCGAAGCTCGCGCGTGTACCAAACGGTCCCCTCGACGAGGAGCCATTCGTCGGCCGTCGCGGTGATGCGCTGGTCGTCGGCGAAGCGCATGTCAAAGAGGAATCCGCCGGCCTCGCGGCTGATGCGGAAGCGCAGGGCAATGGGCTCGGGGGCCAGCGGCACGTCGAGCTCGCCGCGGCGGAGGAAGTCGTCCAGGTCGAAGCCAGCCGGTACCAGGCGGGCCTCGCTGAGCAGTTCCGCCGTGCGGATGCGCGCGAGCGCGAGCTGGATGGGCGGCTGA